>UMCM01001164.1_pt1 | contig 29943 bp, 27 predicted proteins | sample 1964231 | NCBI WGS metagenome assembly UMCM01 (sample SAMEA4835968, study PRJEB28245) | human gut metagenome | biome: gut microbiome; material: fecal sample | place: Denmark | collected 2008
TAACAGCAAGGTCTTCTATGGTAAAATATAAATCATAGGGAGGAAAAAATTGTAAAGGGCTGGGTCACATATAGAGAATATGATCAGAGCTGGTGTTATGATGTAGATGGGAAATTAGAGTGGTGTGAGGAAAAACCGGAAAAAGGGGACTTTTATTGGTGAATTATTAGCAGAAAATAAGATGTCAGTCAAAGTATTACGCAGTAATGATACCTGGTATGGTATGACATACAAGGAAGATGTGGTTACAGTGAAGGAGAGCTTTGAGGAGATGCTGAAAACAGAAGTGTATAAGGAAGATCTATTTTCTGATTTATAGTATGTCAAAGTATAGAGATTAGAACTGGCTGGATAGTCAGTTTTAATTTTAGAGGAATACTTTAATACGGTGATATGTGAAAAATATTAATATCATGAACATTGAGGTGTTATCATATTTACTTGTTCTCATCTGATTTATCCCTGATATCATCTAATTCATAATCATGTCTGTCATCTCGCCAGTTTGTAGATGCAATACATAAGCAGCAGACAACAATCAGGCATGCAATGGCAAAGACAATAATTATAAGAAGAATAAAATTATGCATAAGAATACATTCCTTTCGGATTAATATTTTGTGTAAAATTGAAAAATTTTAATAGTGCTTGGCTTCATTTTATGTTATATTCAATTTAATAGGTCTGTTAATATATAATATGACTCAAGGAAATATTTAATAACCAAAGAGAAAAATATATTATAATAAAGATGATTTTAATCCAGTGTTGCAAATCATTAAAATAGCACTGGAAAAATACAAGATAAGTCGTGATAATAAAAATTATGTGATTTTGAAAAATAAGAATTCAGGTAAAGTATTGAGTATAAATGGCGGTTCGGCAAAGAATTCTGCCAATATAGAACAACGAGACTATAAAGATGAAAAATCACAGAAATGGATTGCGGTAAAGCAGACAAATGGTCGAATCGTTTTCTTATCTGCATTAGATGCAGATTATTGCGTAGATCTTCAGGCAGCGATCGCAGCAAATGTAAGTAATATTCAACTCTATAGTATGAATAATACGTTGGCACAGCAATGGAAAGCAGTGGAATATTTTGTCTCCTAGTAGACGGAGGTCGAAAAACAGGTGGTATTTTGTGGTATGTGGGCGGTTGAACATCCAGATGTTGTGGAAGTGGTGAGAGTATACGGAAAAAGCAGGTGGATGAAGAGGTTTTGTGACTTTTCATTGCTTGCTTTTTATAAAAATAAGTAAATAGGTTGTCAGGAATAAGAAAATGTTTTATTCTATTAATAACGTGTAGTTAGATTTTGTACTTGTGTTTCGCAAGTGTTGGTAAAAATGGTAGTGAGATATGCGTTCTCTTACTTTTTTAACTATGATTGCAGAATAGTCTTTAAGCATCGCATAATGAGTAACTACACGTTATTTTTATAAAAGGATAAATTGAAAATGATAAACGAAGTTAAAAGTAGAAATGAATTAGCAGATCTTTTGGGGATTTCTCATAAAAGATTAACATATCTTTTATATATAAAACATTTGGAGAATATGTATACATCGTTTGAAATTCCGAAAAAAGTGGTGGACAACGTTTAATTAATGCACCAAATAAGGAATTAAAACTTATTCAAAGAAGACTAGCAAATGAATTATATGAATATCATACAAGACCAGCTATGAAAAGTCAAGCTTAAATTAGCTGGAAATTAATAAATCCTTTTCGTGGTAAAAATGGGTAACCTTAATAAGGCTCCCTGGAGGGTGCTTTTAAACAAATCTAAGATGTAGGTATCCAGACCTCTTATTCGAGGTTAAATTCCAGGTTGTCAGTCATCATTTTCCAGATGATTCTGACGAGCTTGCCGGCACAGTGCCCAAGAGCATTATAGTGAGTCCGGCCTTCAGCCATCTTGGCGTCATAGTAAGTCTTGAAGGCGGCATTGCTTTTAACAACATTGTGAGCTGCATTAACAAGTGCATATCTGAGGACTTTAGATCCACGTTTTGACATTCTGGTCTTCTTAGCCTGAAAGTTTCCAGACTGATAGACAGAAGGATCCAAATCGGCATATGCAAGCAGCTTGTTGAGGCTGGAGAAATGGTGGATATCACCGATTTCGCCAAGTATCATTCCTCCATTGATATATCCGATACCAGGAATGGTCATAATGACAGAATCATTGGATTTCATGATTTCCGTCATTTCAGCTTCAACTCTTTCTAATTGGCTATCGAGTAACTCTATTTGTTGAATTGTGTGAGTTACCTGGATAGATAGAGAACTGTCGCTGGCACCGATAGACTTCTGTGCGAGAACTCTTAACTGCTGAGCCATCTTTTTGTCAAAGCGTCCATGCGAGTTCACTTTGAGAAAATGAGCCAGATGAGTCATATGCATAGAAGCAATAGCTTCCGGTGTTGGTGCTTCTTTTAGAAGCGCATAGACAGATTTTTGATGCAGACCTGATTTGAAGAAATACTGCAATTCAGGGAATATCTCATCCACGTAAGAAGTCAGTTGAATCTTTAGGAGGGTTCGCTGCTTAATGGTTTTCTGACGGAATCGTCCAAGGGCTTAGTCCATCAGATCAAGATCATAGAAGGTCACAAATCTGAGAGATTCCTGCATCATGAGAGTTTTGCAAATGATGTATGTGTCGACTTTGTCAGTCTTCGTTTTGCGAATGTTGTTCTTACGCATAGTAGAAGTCTTGATGGGGTTCAACACACACACTTTGTAATTCTTAGCAACAAGATATCGAACAAGGTTGTCGCCGTAGTGTGTCGTCGATTCAAGACCAATGATGAGGCTGTCCTTGTCTAGAGAATCTAGCTTGGAAATCAGCAGTTGGAAGCCATCATTGTCATTTGTAAATTTGAACGGCTTGATTAATTCTTCACCATCAGAAGATATGGCTGAGGCAAAGTGATTGAGTTTGGCAATGTCAATGTCTACATAAATTATGAGGTTGTACCTCTCTTTCTAAAGTCTGATACCGTGATATCCACCAGCGATTATCATCGTAGACTTGATGGAAATAAGTACTCGGATTACTCCGGCAACATCCAGCTATAAACAATTCAGATAAAGGTAGCGGCAATACACTCCTTAGAGTAGTCAAAGCTACAGGGCAAAATCAAAAGTCCACAGTATCTGAATGTATTGAACCACGATATTAAAAGAAAGGAAACGTGTGATAATTAACTTCCTAATTATCATACAAATGCAAAATGATATTCAACCAGTTCATTATCTAAATGAAAATTCTACTTTACGAAAGGATATATCAGATACATTTCAAAGAATACTTAAGGAAGATGATAAAGAAGAAACAGAAACACAAATAATGCTAAAGGACTACTTACTTCATGAACTTATGTTTTATAAGCCGTATCAAAGGAATTTTGTGAATAGAAATACTAATGAAAAATCAAGAAAATGTTTTTGTGATGAATGTGAATGGAGATATGTTCCTAATGTTAGAGGGATTGGCTTACAGCAGGCGATACCAGAATATGAGATACCTAATACAGGCTTATTGACTACATACTACGATATGGGCGTGTACATACAGGTCAACGCAGACAGCATCACTGGCGGCGCAGGAAGAAAGATTAAGAAATTCATAGGAGCACTTCTGGACGAAGAACTGATATACTGCGTCGGAACCGATGCACACGATAAAAAGCACAGACCGCCGAAGATGAAGAAGGCAGCTATGTTATTTCCTTTTGTACAAGTGGTGACAGCCTGTTGATGTGGTCGGAGTATTCGGATTTCATGGGATATTGCATGGAAGTCGAATATGGAAAATTGAAGGAAACATTTCAGGAACATTGCGGGAATGACAGCACGTTATTTGACGGAAAAGTGATATATGATCATGATGAACAGACAGAATTACTGGAAGATACCATAGAGCGGCTTCTGTTATCGGATGGAGAAGATTATAAAACCATTCATGGCTGGGATGATCTGGATAGCGCAGAAGAAGAGGATGTCAAATTATTTGTAGATCATATCTCAGTGATCTGCCTGTTGTATAATATGTTCTTCAAAAAGGAATGTTTTGCACAGGAGCAGGAATATCGCATGGTGTTCCTCTGTGTACATAAAAGAGAGCATCAAGTGCCGGAAAATAGCATTCCGGTGGAATATCGGATAAAAGATGAAGTATTTATTCCGTTTATAAAAATGAAGCTTGGAGATATAAGTTGTTTAAAATCTGTTTGCGTTGGGACGAAGAATACAAGTGATCTGGCGGTTAAGGGATTGCGGCATTATTTTGGAAGCAGAAATCTGGAAGTGCGTGTGAAAAAGTCGGAGATTCCGCTGCGGTATTGACAGTCGTTGGAGACGGGAACGGGCAAGCTTGGAAGAAAGCATTCAGCTCTTGAGTTATAAAAAGTTTTCTGATATCATTATTCTAAATGTAAAAATGATAGATTGACAAAATGAGCGAAAAATGAAACGGAGATGAAGAAAATGGAATATACAGAATTTGGAAAGACACAGCTTCGTGTATCCAGGATGTGTCTTGGTACATGGGGAATCGGAGGTGCCGGATGGGATTCTTATTCCGACGAAAGCCGGATGGATGCGATCAAGGCAGCAGTAGATTGTGGAATCAATTTTATTGATACGGCACCCGCCTACAACGGAGGCAGGGCAGAACAGTATATCGGAGAAGTTGTGCACAAACTTGGCGTCAGGAAAGAAGTGATCCTGGCTACCAAGTGTGGAAATGAATTTATTAATGGAAAATATGTACGCTGCGGGTCGGCAGATAAGATCATGCGGGAATGCGAAGAATCACTCCGTAATCTGAAGACAGATTATATCGATGTATATCTGGTCCACTGGCCGGATCCGAATGTTCCGATGGAAGAGACAATGGATGTGCTTAATACACTGAAAAAGCAAGGAAAGATTCTGCATATCGGAGTATCGAATTTTACAAAAGAACAGATGGAAGAAGCAGAAAAATATTGTGCTATAGAAGCATATCAGCCACAGTATTCTATGGTAGATCGGAAATGGGAGCAGTTGATTCGGTGGGCCTGTGCTCAGGAAATGGGAGTTATGACTTATGGAACGCTCGGAGGAGGCATTTTAACCGGAAAATACAGAGAACTCAAAGAATATGGTGTGGATGATAACCGAAACCGGTTTTACCCATATTTTAAAGAACCGTTGTTTTCAAAAGTAATGCTTCTTTTAAGAACAATGGATCAGATCAGTGAGGAACGAAATGTTCCATTGTCGCAGATTGCATTGAATTGGACCTTGCAGAGACCTTTTATTTCTTCTTGTATTATAGGAGCGCAGAGCCGTGATAAAATTGAGGAGAACTGCAAGGTATTTGAGTGGAAATTAAGCGATGATGAGATGCAGCTGCTGGAACAGGCTTTGAAAAAGACTATTATATAAGACTACAAAGGAAGACGAGGAGGAATAAACATTATGGAAGAGAAGCGTACCGGCTTATTTGAAAACGGTCTGATCTGGTTCGGCGCAGGGGTTTCGATTGCGGAGATCCTGACCGGAACATATCTGGCCCCGCTTGGCATGGGAAAAGGACTGGCGGCAATCATAGTAGGACACATCATTGGTTGTCTGATGCTTTTCTTGGCAGGAGTGATTGGCGGTAAAGTCAGAAAGAGTGCAATGGAGACTGTAAAGATGAGCTTTGGACAGAAGGGAAGTATCCTTTTTGCGGTCCTGAATGTGTTGCAGCTTGTCGGCTGGACTGCGATCATGATCTATGACGGAGCACTGGCAGCAGACGGTGTGATGCATACCGGCAGATGGATCTGGTGTCTGGTGATCGGAGCACTGATCATTCTGTGGATTGTGATTGGAATTACGAATCTGGGCAGGATCAATACCGTTGCGATGGCAGCATTATTTATCCTGACACTGATTCTGTGTAAGGTGATATTTACAGGAAGCGGGGCGGGAACACCGTCTGACGACAGTATGACATTTGGAGCAGCAGTAGAGCTTGCGGTTGCGATGCCATTATCGTGGCTGCCACTGATCAGTGATTACACAAGAGAGGCGAAGAAGCCGGTGAAAGCAACTGCAGTCAGTGCGGTTACATATGGAATCGTAAGCTGCTGGATGTATGTGATCGGAATGGGAGCTGCTATCATTACCGGAGAGTATGACATTGCACAGATCATGTTAAAGGCAGGTCTTGGCATCCTGGGACTTCTGATCATTGTATTTTCAACAGTTACAACCACTTTCCTGGATGCATACTCTGCTGGGATCTCCAGTGAAACGGTTGTAAGCAGATGGAACGGAAAGCATGTTGCTATCGTTGTGACAGTGATTGGAACGGCCGCAGCAATTGTATATCCGATGGATAATATAACAGATTTCCTGTATCTGATCGGTTCTGTATTTGCACCGATGATCGCTATTCAGATTGCTGATTTTTTCCTGTTAAAACAAGACAAGAGCAGTCGGGCAGTATATGTGCCGAATATGATCATCTGGGTGATTGGATTCGTTGTGTACAGAATTCTTATGAATGTAGATATGCCGGTGGGGAATACATTGCCGGATATGGTGATCACGATCGTCCTGTGTCTGATCGCCGGGAAATTAATACCTGAAAAAAATCAGAAAAAATAAGATTGATAATTCATAGACAAAATCTATCTTCCACACGTATTCAGCCAGAGGTATGACACTCAAAAACCGTGTTGTAATGATGCCTATGGGAAGTGATTTCGCCGGACATGATGGGGAACTGAGCGACGAACATATCAAATATTATGAGCTGCGTGCACGTGGCGGCACAGGGCTTATCATGGTTGAAAATGTCTGTGTAAAATATCCGGAAGGATCAAACGGAACGACACAGCTGCGTCTTGACAAAGACTGTTACATTCCACGCCTTTTTACATTAACGGAAGCCTGTCACAGACAGGGGGCGCTGGTGGGGATTCAGATCAATCATACAGGGGCGTCTGCGATGAGTTCTAGAATCGGTATGCAGTCGGTATCTGCGTCACGTTTTCCGTCAAAAGCCGGTGGAGAGATTCCGCGCGGACTTTCGAAAGAGGAGATCGCAAGCATTGCAAAAGATTATGGAACCGCTGCAAAGAGAGCAGTCAATGCCGGATTTGATGTTGTAGAGATTCATGCCGGACACTCTTATCTGATCAGCCAATTCTTATCGCCTACTACAAATGACCGTACAGATGAATTTGGCGGATCTGCTGAGAACCGAGCCCGTTTCTGCCGTATGGTCATTGATGAAGTCCGTAAGGCTGTCGGACCTAGAGTTCCGATCTCTCTGCGCCTTAGTGTAGACGAACTTCCGAATCTGACAATCAAAACAGGAGTAGATGCAACGGTCGCAGAGATCAAAAAATACACCCCGGATCTTGTTGTAAATGCGACTGGTTCGGTACCGCTCCTTCCACCGATCGAAGGACTGCATGACAATCTTGGCAAGAAAGATGCCAGCGTTTATTCTATCAAAGATATGATCGCAGATGTTAAGAACTATCCGGAAGACATGACAGGCAAGAAGGTTGTTGTTGTCGGTGGTGGTGCGGTAGGACTTGATGTTGTTGAATTCTTTGCCCCACGCGGTGCAGAGACAACCATCATCGAAATGATGCCGGTTATCGGAAACGGACTGGATGCATCTTCTACATCAAGTATGAAAGAATGCATGGAAAAACATCATGTAAGACAGATGACGAATACAGCCCTGCAGAAAGTAAATGCACATTCCTTCCTCGTAAAATACGATGGAAAAGAAGAAGGACTTCCGTTTGACTACGGTTTCGTATGTCTCGGAATGAGAGCGAATGCCCCGATTTGGAATGATATTCAGGAAGCTTTTTATGAAAATAACTATCTCCGGTTCTACTTCTATGATATGATATAACTGATGAATGTAAGAAATAATATTTTAAAACAAAATATTTCAAAATAAAATAAAAAAACAATTTGGGGAAATACGTAATGAAAAGTTTGCTGATTCTCGGTGCAGGCGGATTCGGCCGGATGGTAGCGGAGACTGCGCAGGCACTGGGGTATGAAAAGGTTGTATTTTTGGATGATGCGGTGAAGGATGAAGCGGTCATCGGAATGTGCTGTGATTATGAGATCAGACATAAGGAGTATCCGGTGGCAGTAGCAGCATTTGGAAATAACAAGATGCGTCTGTACTGGACGGATAAATTGCTGGAAAAAGGGTATGAGGTACCGGCAATCGTGCATCCGTCTGCAGTTGTAAGTCCGAGTGCGGTGCTGGAACCGGGCTGCTTTGTGATGCAGAGAGCGGTGGTAAATACCAATACCCGGATCGGACGTGCGGTGCTGGTGAACAGCGGGGCAATCGTAGATCACAATTCAGTAGTATGTGCCGGAGCGCATGTCGGACTGGGGAGTGTTGTAAAGTCAGACTGTACGATCGAGAGCGGATGTAAAGTGGAGGCAGGAGAAGTGATTTTCTCAACCAGAAGGAAGATCGAGGGCGTGGACAGCCGGAGTCTGGAAGATGCCGTGTACGCATTTGGTTTCGGGCAGCAGTGCAGTTATGTGAAGCCATTCGGAGAAGGACACATCAATGAGACTTATGCAGTCTATATGCCGGGCGCAGATGGAAAGGATACGCCGCTCTATGTTTTGCAGCGCATCAATATTAATGTATTCAAGAACCCGGATCAGGTAATGGCGAATATATTCGGCGTTACGGAGTATCTGCGCAGTATGATCCGTGAGGAAGGCGGAGATCTGGACAGAGAGGCATTGTCTTATATTAAGACAAAATCAGGAGAGAGCTATTTTGAAGATGCGGACGGACAGCCATGGCGCTGCCTGCATTATGTACCGGATTCTGTGTGCTATCAGATGGTGGAGAGACCGGAACAGTTCTATCAGTCGGCACTCAGCTTTGGCCATTTTCTGAAGCAGCTGGGGGATTATCCGGCCGAGAGTCTCTATGAGACGATTCCGAAGTTCCACGATACGGTGAAGCGTTTCCGTGATTTCAAAGACGCACTGCGGAAAGATGTGAAGAACAGGACAAGACTTTGCCGTGAAGAAATAGAGTTTGTACTGGCACGCGAGGATGACTGCGGTGTCCTTATGAAGCAGCTTGAGGAAGGAATACTTCCGCTCCGTGTGACGCACAACGATACCAAGCTGAATAACATTTTGTTTGATAAGAATACAGGAGAGGGACTGTGCATCATCGATCTGGACACGATCATGCCGGGACTTGCGGCAAATGACTTTGGTGATTCCATCCGGTTCGGGGCATCGACAGCGGAAGAAGATGAGAAGGATCTGAACAAGGTGCACTTTGATATAGAGCTTTACCGCATCTACGTGAAAGGGTATCTGGAGATGGCGAAGGATGTACTGACACCGGCGGAGAACGCCAGTCTTCCGTGGGGAGCGAGACTTATGACGCTGGAATGCGGTATGCGTTTTCTTGCTGACTTCCTCCAGGGCGATGTATATTTCAAAACAACTTATCCAGAACACAATCTTGTTCGGGCAAGAACACAGTTCAGACTTGTAAAAGAGATGGAAGAACAGTTTGATCAGATGCAGGAAATCGTTGAGACGTTCTGAAAGTGATGGGCAAATTGTTGTAACTAAAATACAATTTAATTTCCAGTTTAAAGTTGACAGATAATAAAATACATTTTATTATAAATATAAGTTTGATATATAAAGATAACGAAGAGAGTTAAAACGGAAGGAGAATTCAACAGATGTTAAACGATAATTTTGTAACATTTGAAATTGGAAAAGCAAAGCATATCGCACTCGTTGCCCATGATGGTAAGAAAAAAGAACTGATCGAATGGTGCGACAAGAATAAGGAAATCTTAAAAGGTCATTTCTTATGCGGTACAGGTACAACCGCACGTCTGATCGCAGAGAAGACCGGGCTTCCGGTAAAGGGATATAACAGCGGCCCGCTCGGAGGAGATCAGCAGGTCGGAGCGAAGATCGTAGAAGGACAGATCGACTTTATGATCTTCCTGTGGGATCCGTTAGAGGCACAGCCGCACGATCCGGATGTAAGAGCATTATCCCGTATTGCCGTACTTTACGATATTCCTACAGCTAACAATCTTGCAACAGCAGATTTCATGCTGAAGTCTGAATTTATGAATTCTACATATGAAAGAAAGGTAGAGAACTTTAACAAGACCATTCAGGACAGAGTGGAGAAGATGAAATAGAAGCTAAAGAGCAGCTGCGCATTCCGCAAAAAAAGGAATCGCAGCTGTTTTTTTGCCTTTTATATTTCTGCAAAATAAGATTGACATACCGTATCATCTGTGTTATTCTTACACTGTAAACTTTAACGCTTTAAAGCGCAACGCTTTAAAGCGAATTAGCGAAAACAAGTAAAAAGAAATGAGGAAAGTAGAGGAGAAAAGTTATGGCGATGAAATTATTGATGCTGGTGATATTTTTTGCGATTATGGTATCGGTCGGCATCTATGCAAGAAAGCATGCGACAAGTGTAGACGGCTATGTATTGGGAGGAAGATCGGTAGGCCCATGGCTTACGGCATTTGCGTATGGAACGTCATATTTCTCCGCAGTTGTATTCGTAGGATATGCAGGACAGTTTGGATGGAAATATGGTCTCGCATCTACATGGATCGGTCTTGGAAATGCGATTATCGGAAGTTTGCTGGCATGGGTTGTACTCGGAAGACGTACCAAGGTTATGACACAGCATTTGAATTCTAAGACGATGCCGGATTTCTTTGGTGAGAGATACGAAAGCAAGGCGCTTAAGATTACAGCTTCTGCAATCGTATTTATATTCCTGGTTCCGTATACGGCTTCTGTATATAACGGATTGTCAAGGTTATTCGGAATGGCATTTAATATTCCTTATAAATATTGTGTGATCGGAATGGCAGTGTTTACGGGAATTTATGTTATTCTTGGCGGATACATGGCTACGGCGATCAATGACTTCATTCAGGGGATTATCATGCTGGGTGGTATCGTGGCAGTTATCCTGGCGGTATTAAATGGTCAGGGCGGATTTATTCAGGCAATTAAGACAATGGCAGAGATTCCAAGTGATGTGCCGGTGACAATTGGACAGCCGGGCGCATTTACTTCATTTTTTGGGCCGGATCCGTTAAATCTTCTGGGGGTTGTTATCTTAACTTCTCTTGGAACATGGGGACTTCCACAGATGGTTGGTAAGTTCTATGCGATTAAAGATGAAAAATCAATTAATACAGGAACTGTGATCTCTACGTTGTTTGCGATCGTGATCTCCGGAGGATGTTACTTCCTCGGAGGATTCGGAAGATTGTTTGATGCACCGGAATTACATGATGAGGCGGGAAATATGATCTTCGACGGAATCATTCCACATATGTTATCAACACTTCCGGATATCCTGATCGGTATCGTAGTAGTGCTGGTATTATCGGCTTCCATGTCAACCCTGGCTTCGCTGGTACTGACATCCAGCTCGACATTGACTTTGGATTTCTTAAAAGACAATGTGATGAAAGATATGAGTGAGAAGAAACAGGTACGAACCATGCAGGTGATGGTAGTATTCTTCATTGTATTATCAGTAGTGATTGCAATGGATCCACCTACATTCATTGCACAGCTTATGGGAATTTCCTGGGGTGCACTGGCCGGAGCATTCCTTGCACCGTTCATGTATGGATTGTACTGGAAAGGTGTGACAAGAGCCGCGGTCTGGGCAAGTTTTGCGGCAGGTGTCGGAATTACGGTTTTGAACCTCTTCTTCCACTTTATTGCATCTCCGATTAATGCAGGAGCAATTGCGATGGTAGCAGGACTGATCGTAGTGCCGGTAGTGAGTGTACTTACACCAAAACTTAAGAAAGACAGGGTGGATGAGATATTTGCCTGCTATGATGAGAAGGTTACAATCACCAAGAAACGTTCTCTGGAACAGAATTAATCGAAATAATCTGAAAAATCGAACATATTAAAAAACATCAAGGGAAGTGATTAAATTTATCACTTCCCTTTTGCGTAGGGATATGTTAGGATATAAAAGTATTAAAAATGAACAACAAAATTGATGATTATTATTGCAAGATGATAAGATTTGAAATATTGGGTAAAAGGAGAGGCTTTTAATTATGAAGAATTATCAGAAATATGAGAAAAGTTATTTTATGCCGCCGGAGGTTACATATGACTGGGCGAAAAAAGATGCGGTAGAACAGCCTCCGAAGTGGTGCAGCGTAGACTTAAGAGATGGTAACCAGGCATTGATCGAACCAATGAGTCTGGATGAAAAGCTGGAGTTCTTTCAGATGCTGGTTGATATCGGATTTAAGGAGATCGAGGTTGGATTTCCGGCTGCTTCCGAGACAGAATATCAGTTTATGAGAACCCTGATCGAAAAAGACATGATTCCGAATGATGTAACGGTCCAGGTACTGACACAGGCAAGAGAGCATATCATCAAGAGAACATTTGAAGCTGTAAAAGGAGCACCTCACGCAGTGATCCATTTATACAATTCTACCTCTGTTGCACAGAGAGAGCAGGTGTTCAGAAAAGATAAAGAACAGGTAAAACAACTTGCGATCGACGGGGCAAAATTACTTCTGAAGCTGGCTAATGAGACAGATGGTAACTTCACATTTGAATACAGTCCGGAAAGTTTCCACGAAACAGAAGTGGACTATGCCGTAGAAGTTTGTAATGCTGTTCTGGATGCATGGCAGCCGACAGCTGATAATAAAGCAATCATCAATATTCCTACAACTGTAGAAAATGCAATGCCTCATACATTTGCATGCCAGTTAGAGTATGTACATAAGCATTTGAAACACAGAGAGAATGTGGTACTTTCACTTCATCCACATAATGACAGAGGATGCGGAGTGGCAACTGCAGAACTGGGTATTCTTGCAGGAGCTGATCGTATCGAGGGTACATTGTTTGGAAACGGAGAACGTACCGGTAACGTTGATATCATCACACTTGGAATGAATATGTATTCCCAGGGTGTAGATCCGGGACTGGATTTCTCTAATATGAGAAAGATCCGCGAGACATATGAGCGTCTGACCAGAATGCAGGTATATGACCGTCAGCCATATTCCGGAGACCTGGTATTTACTGCATTTTCCGGATCACATCAGGATGCGATTGCCAAGGGTATGGCATGGAGAGATGAGAAGAAATGTGATAAATGGACAGTTCCGTATCTGCCGATCGATCCAAAAGATGTCGGAAGAGAGTATGATTCGGACGTTATCCGTATCAACAGTCAGTCTGGTAAGGGCGGCGTAAACTACATCTTAATGCACAGCCACGGAATCAATCTTCCAAAGGCAATGCGTGAAGAAGTAGGATATATGGTAAAAGATGTATCGGATAAAGCACACAAAGAGCTGACACCAGACTGGGTATACCAGATCTTCTCTGATCATTATATTAATACCAAATCCATCTTCCATATTGATGAGTGCCATTTTAAACAGGTAGACGGAATTACCGCAGAAGTGACGATCAATCATGCAGGAGAGAGTAAAGTGATCACTTCGAACGGAAATGGACGTCTGGACGCAGTAAGTAATGCAATTAAGCAGTATTTCAATATCAGCTATGAATTATCCTTCTACGAAGAACATTCGCTTACAAAGGGATCTTCTTCTAAGGCTGTTGCTTATGTGGGAATTATCTGCAACGGAAAGACATTCTGGGGTGTAGGAATCGATCCGGATATTATCAGAGCTTCCATTGAAGCCTTGATCGTTGCGGTAAATAAGATTGAAGAACTCGGGAGTGCTGATGCATGTACGGATGCAAGAATGATCGAGATCATGAATTATGTACAGGCAAATTATATTGACATTACATTAGATGACCTGGCAGAAAAATTCTTCCTGTCCAAACCTTATCTGTCAAAATACATTAAGGAAAAATCCGGAATGACATTTGGGGATCTGGTGAAGAAAATCCGCATGAAGAAAGCGAAAGCACTGCTCAAAAGCAGTAATATGACAGTCGAGAACATTGCAATGTCAGTCGGATATCAGAATGTTGAGCATTTCAACAGACTGTTCAAGAAAGCTTATGATATGACTCCGATGCAGTTTAGAAATCAGAAATAAAATAAGTAGTGAAAAGTTGCGAGGGATGTGCCGGAAGGTGCATCCCTTTTAAAAGTGCGTAAACGGAAAAATAAAAATATACATATAAAAAGATAGGAATCGAGATGGATTTCATGTATAATAAATAATAGACTTTACAAAAAACATGATTGGGAGGAAGAGATAGAAATGTTAAAGTACATATTGATGATCCTTGGCGGTGTGATTTTTATCGCAGGATACTACTTCATGCAGCAGAATGAAGGCAGAGGTAAGACGATGATGTTCTATTCATTGTTTGCTTATGCCGGATTGACACTGGTGATTCTTTCCGGAGCAAGAGTTCTGGATCCGTTCTTTGAAAGTATCGGGGATAACGGTGAGATGGTTCAGCTTGCAGTAGAAGTTGCCTGCTTTGTAATTGGTGCGGAATTACTTCTGAAGCCTGCATTTGAAGACCAGAAAGAGATCGGAACAAAGAAGAATATTACACCACGTGGATCCGGAGATTCATTCAGTGCGAAGGCAAATAAGAAAGAAAGCACGAAGAAGACGAAGAAAAATAATAATCAGATTAAAAGAAGTTACAGTACAGGGAATAAAAAGTATCGTAAAAAATAAGACTTGCATAAGCAAGTCTTATTTTTATGTACGGTATTTAATTCACGAATTATTTACCTTCAACCATCTTGTCGAACTTCTTAGTAAATGCTAACATGATAACTCCGCAGGCAACGATGATGATTGTAACAACACCATATGCTTTGACGAAGTCGAAGTTTCCGAGCCAGTTATAAAGTGGTCCGTAAGCTTTACCAGAGAAGAAGATGATCAGTGGCCATACACCAAGCATTGTTCCAAGAAGTTTCTTTGGAGCATATTTGCTGATGAAAGCATTTCCAAGTGGTGAGAAGATAACCTCTCCAAGTGACATACATACAGATGCCAGGATGATTACCCAGATACCAACTGGATCTTTTGTTCCCTGTCCTGAAAGTGCAGCGGCAAGAACCATAGATCCTGTACAAAGACCAAGGATGATAATTCCGATAGCAGTCTTTGTGAACATTCCCCAGTCACCCTGTGGACGCTGTCTCATCTTAGCCCAGATACCTGCGAAGATAGGGCAAAGAATGATACAAAGAAGTCCGTTCATTGAGTCGAACCAGGCAGTAGGCATCTCGAAGGAACCGATGTTCCAGTTAGCCCATCCAGATCCTCCCTGAGATACTGGACCGAATTCATAGTAAACAGGCATGTAAGCCATGTACCAGATCAGCCAGAAGATACCAGAGAATACGGTTACGATCAAGATTGCGATAACACGGTTTTTCTCAAGCTTCGTAAGTGGTGCATTGTCCTTTTCTTTGTCTGCTTTTTCAACATTCTCAGAACGGTTATCAACAAGGAATGGTTTCTTTCCGGCATCGCCGAAAGATTTCATTCCAACGAACCACCATACACAGTCGATAAACAGGAAGATTCCGCAAACAAGGAACATTGTACGGTATCCAGCGTTTGTACCAATCAGTGAAAGGAATGTAGTACCACAGAATGATCCGATGTTAACGAACATGTACTGTAAATTGAATACAGTATCAAGTTCATCCTGGTCAGCTAATGGGAAGAGACGTCCGTTGATACCGGATACGTTTCCTTTGAAGAAACCAGTACCGATAGAAACGAGGATAATCATTGCCCACATCATTGCGATACCATTGGCTTCTGTTGCTCTCCAAGCACACAGATAACCAAGACCCATAAGGATCTCACCAACAGGAACAAGGATACGCGGACTAATCCAACGGTCAGCGATATATCCACCGATGATAGGTGTGATATAAGTAAATGCTACCAGGTTAGAACTCATTGCAGCACCAACGGATTTGTCAAGTCCAAGACCACCGTGAGCTGCTGTGGCTACGATAAAGATCGAAAGCCCCCATTTAGCTGCATAGTATGCAAGTCTTTCAAAAGAGAAAGTCAGACAGCACACATAGAAACCAAATGGTAATTTTTTCTTAGTGTTCTCCATGAGATTCACCCTCCAATATGAAATTTTTCTTTGGTTTTAACGATACGAGGAAAATCCCCTCTTATGATTAAAACTCTCAACGCAGTTAATCTTATCACAAACTAGACCAAAGTACAACCAATTGTTTAAGAAAAAGTTAAGGCTTTTCTTATTTTTTTAGAAATTCATATGTGGAAATGTAATAAATTGGTAGAACAAATGGAAAGTAAAAGAGTAAAAGTAACTAAATGATAATAGAAATCAAAAATAAATCTTACGATATATAGAAAAGTTTATGGATAATTTATAAACAATTATAACGGATTTTCTTGAATAATCAACTATATAAGGATATAATAGGATTCAGATTTTGTAAAGGGGAAAACAATATGGCGAATTATTACCGTGTGGCATATAAAGAGTCACAGAATACGTTGAAGCAGATATGTGAACTTTTCCGTGTGGACAGCAGCGATATTACGATTAAGTTTGTAGTAACAGTGATGGGACCGTTGGTGTTCTATTATATGTGGAAATATGGAAGTCATGGCGGGAACACACCGGGCGGGATGACATTTTTCATTATTAAGTTTATTGCCGGATGGGCACTGGCGTTCGTTGTTGCGATACTGGTGAACAGAACGATCTGGAGAAAGGTACTGGCAACAACGGCAGTCGGAGATGCGAAAGATCAGTTTGACAGACGATGCAAGCTGAATGGGGGACCGGTCAGTTCTGAGATTCATTTCTTGGATGATCATTTTGACAGTGTAACTGCGAAGAAGACAAGATCATTCTCATATGAGGATGTAACCAAGATTCTGGAGACGAAAGAAGCGTTTGGTGTAGTTGTAAAGGCAGATCCGGAGACAATGGGTTCGGCAAGAGCGATGATCGGATTTCCGAAGACGGCGCTGGAAGGAAATAATACAGACGAGCTGGCGGAGTTCCTTCTGACGAGATGCAAGAATATGAAACGGAAGAAAGTAAAGAAGTTTTAAAGCGGATTTTTGAACATAGAACAGAAATAAAACAGACAAAAAGGTCATGTGTGTACATAGATGTACGGATATACACATGGCCTTTTCAATCGCCAGGCGTTCGGAAGAAGCTGCCAGTGGCAGGTTCTGCAGATACTGAAATACAGTATATTATTTCAGAAAAATGCATATTTAAAAGTTAACCATAGATGCCAAAAAGGTTGACTTTTGACACGGAAATGTAAGATTTTAATGCCATTTTAATAGGAAGAAACGACTCGTCAAGTATTTAACAAAAAACAATATAAAGGTATTGCACTAAAGTGTCAAAAACAGTATAATATAATTGGAAAAAATTTGGTTTTACTTTTGATACAAGAATCAGGAAAAACCCAATTTAAAATAATGAAAATGGAGGGCTAGACTATGGGCAACATGGCAGCAGACAATGCAGCAGGTAAGAGAATCAACAGTTTACTTGATGCAGGCAGTTTTGTTGAGATCGGTGGAGCTGTAACAGCAAGAACAACTGATTTTAACATGCAGGAAAAAGAAACTCCAGCAGACGGTGTTATCACCGGATATGGAGTGATCGATGGAAATCTGGTATACGTATACAGCCAGGACGCTACTGTTTTAAATGGTGCGATCGGTGAGATGCATGCAAAGAAGATTTCTAATATCTACGATATGGCAATGAAGATGGGAGCACCGGTCATCGGATTGGTTGACTGCGCCGGATTCAGACTGCAGGAAGCTACAGATGCTTTAGAGGCATTTGGAAAACTTTATCAGAAACAGTCAATGGCTTCCGGAGTGATCCCTCAGATCACAGCAATCTTCGGAACATGTGGAGGTGGACTTTCTATCGTACCTGCTCTGACAGATTTCACATTCATGGAGACAAAGAATGGTAAATTATTTACCAATACTCCAAATGCAATTCCGGGAAATGACATTTCTAAATGTGATACATCTTCCGCAAAATTCCAGAGTGAGACAACCGGTCTTGTAGACGGAATCGGATCTGAAGAAGAGATTCTTGCAGATATCCGTTCTCTCGTATGCATGTTACCGAGCAACAACGAAGAGGATTCTTCTTATGAAGAATGTAACGATGATCTGAACCGTGTATGTGCAGACCTTGCTAATGCAAAAGAAGACACAGCGATCGCTCTTACAATGATCTCTGATGACAACATCTTCTGCGAAGTGAAGAAAGCATATGCAAAAGATATGGTGGCAGGATTCATCAAACTGAATGGTATGACTGTAGGTGCAGTTGCAAACCGTTCAAAAGTATATAACGAAGAAGCCGAAGTAGAGGCTGAATTTGACGGCTCTCTTTCTGCTGACGGAGCTGAAAAGGCTGCAGAATTCGTACAGTTCTGTGATGCATTCAACATCCCTGTACTGACACTTACAAATGTAAGCGGATTTACAGCAAGCGAATACGATGAGAAACGTATTGCAAAATCAGCAGCAAAACTTACTTATGCATTTGCAGATGCAACAGTACCGAAGGTAAATGTTGTGATCGGTAAAGCATTCGGAAGTGCTTATGTGACAATGAACAGCAAAGCAGTCGGAGCAGATATGGTATATGCATGGCCGGAAGCAGAGATTGGAATGATGGACGCAAACCAGGCAGCCAAGATCATGTATGCAGACGCTGATGCAGCAACAATCAGAGAAAAAGCAGCAGAATATAAGAATCTGCAGTCAAGCCCATTATCAGCAGCGAAAAGAGGATATGTGGATACAATCATCGAAGCAGCAGATACAAGAAAATATGTGATCGGCGCATTCGAGATGTTATTCACAAAAAGAGAGGATCGTCCGGTAAAGAAACACGGTACGGTTTAGAGAGGTGAGGCAAAGTGAAGAAAAAATTAAGCGTATTACTTTGTGTGCTTGTCGCAATGCTCTGCTTTACCGCTTGCGGAAGTAAGAAAGAAAATCTTCAGTATGATAAATCAACCATCACACAGGCAACGGATTTTCTGATCGAGTATTGCAACAGTGCAGATGCAGATACTATCGAACAGTGGAACAAGATGACAGATTTCCAGATCGAGTCTCAGTTGAATCAGGCGGGAGTTCCATTTACGCAGGATAGTTTCCTTGCAGCTCTGGATGCATGGCAGCAGGGAACAAAAGAGTGTGGAGAATATGTAAGTCATGGTGATTACAAATTCGAGCCATCCTCTGATGAACTGAAAGTAACGACCAGTGCAAAATTCAAAGACCGTGATGCAGACATTACATTTGTTTTTGATGAGAACCTTTATCTGGACAGTACAACGATCGATGCACATTACAGCATCGGCGAGATCATGGAAAAAGCAGGACTTAATACAATCCTTGGTATGGGAACTGTATTCGTAATCCTGATCTTTATCTCTATTCTGATCTCTCTGTTCAAATATATCCCTGCTCTTGAAGCAAAATTCAAGAACAAAGGAAAAGCAGAAAGCACACAGGAAGCGGCACCGGCTCCGGCAGCAGTTGCAGCACCTGTAGTAGAAGAAGCATCTAACGATGATGAACTGGCAGCAGTTATTTCCGCAGCGATCGCAGCTTATGAAGCAGAAGCTGGTGGAAGCACAGACGGCTTCGTAGTAAGAAGCATCAAGCGTCGTCCATCAAATAAGTGGCACGCATAATTAATTAGGAGGATGAATTCAATGAAAAATTATACAATCACAGTGAATGGCAATGTATATGATGTAACAGTAGAAGAAAACGGAGCAGGTGTAGCACCAGTTGCAAGACCTGCAGCAGCACCGAAGGCAGCTCCTGCGGCAGCACCAGCAGCACCAAAGGCAGCACCTGCAGGTGGAGCAGGATCCATCGAAGTAAAAGCCGGAGCAGCCGGAAAAGTATTCAAGATCGAAGCAAATGTAGGTCAGGCTGTAAAGAAAGGTGATGCAGTTATCATCATCGAGGCTATGAAGATGGAGATTCCAGTTGTAGCACCGGAAGACGGAACCGTTGCAAGCATTGATGTAGCAGTAGGCGATGCAATTGATTCAGGCGCTGTTCTTGCTACATTGAACTAACATCATTTATATGGTGTTTATCTAACACGACTGGAGGTTAAAAAATGGAATATATAACGACAACATTAGGAAACCTCGTGCATCAGACGGCGTTTTTCAGTCTTACATGGGGCAATGTAGTCATGATCGCGGTTGCATGTGTTTTCCTTTATCTTGCAATCAGACACGGATTCGAGCCTCTGCTTCTTGTTCCAATCGCATTCGGTATGTTACTGGTTAACATTTATCCGGACATCATGCTTCATGCAGAAGATGCGGCAAATGGAACAGGCGGACTGCTTTACTACTTCTATAAACTGGATGAGTGGTCAATCCTCCCTTCCCTGATCTTCATGGGTGTAGGAGCGATGACAGACTTCGGACCACTGATCGCTAACCCTAAGAGCTTCCTTCTTGGTGCCGCTGCTCAGTTCGGTATCTTTGCAGCATACCTTGGAGCGATGGCTATGGGATTCTCTGACAAAGCGGCAGCAGCGATCTCAATCATTGGTGGAGCTGATGGACCTACCTCTATCTTCCTTGCAGGTAAGTTACAGCAGACAGCTTTACTTGGACCAATCGCAGTAGCAGCATATTCTTATATGTCACTGGTACCGATTATCCAGCCACCGATCATGAAGCTTCTGACAACAGAAAAAGAACGTAAGATTAAGATGGAACAGTTAAGACCTGTTTCCAGGCTTGAGAAGATCTTATTCCCAATCATCGTTACGATCGTTGTGTGTGTAATTCTTCCTACAACAGCACCACTGGTTGGTATGTTAATGCTTGGTAACCTGTTCCGTGAGTCTGGAGTTGTAAGACAGTTAACAGAGACAGCTTCCAATGCAATGATGTACATCGTAGTTATCCTGCTTGGAACATCCGTAGGAGCAACAACAAGTGCTGAGGCATTCCTTAATATGGATACAATTAAGATCGTAGTTCTCGGTCTGATCGCATTCGCATTTGGTACAGCCGCAGGTGTACTGTTCGGTAAACTGATGTGTGTTGCAACACATGGTAAGGTTAATCCACTGATTGGTTCTGCCGGTGTATCTGCAGTTCCAATGGCAGCCAGAGTATCACAGAAGGTCGGAGCTGAGGCAGACCCGACAAACTTCCTTCTGATGCATGCTATGGGACCAAACGTTGCGGGTGTTATCGGTACAGCCGTAGCTGCCGGAACATTTATGGCAATCTTTGGCGTAGGAATTTAAGCGATATATAATTAGGAGGAAAGAAAATGGCAGATATAGTAAAAAAACCTGTAGAGATTACAGAAACGATCCTGCGTGATGCGCATCAGTCTCTGATCGCAACCCGTATGACAACAGAGCAGATGCTCCCGATCGTTGATAAAATGGACAAGGTTGGGTATCATTCCGTAGAGTGCTGGGGTGGAGCTACATTCGATGCATCTCTTCGTTTCTTAAAAGAAGATCCATGGGAAAGACTTCGTAAATTCCGTGATGGATTCAAAAATACAAAACTTCAGATGTTATTCCGTGGACAGAACATCTTAGGATATCGTCCATACGCAGATGATGTGGTAGAATATTTCGTACAGAAATCTGCTGCCAACGGAATCGACATCATCCGTATCTTTGACTGCTTAAATGATCTTCGTAACCTGAAGACAGCAGTTAAGGCTGCAAACAAAGAAAAAGTAGAAGCTCAGATCGCATTATCTTACACTTTAGGTGATGCTTATACACTAGATTACTGGGTAGACATTGCCAAGAAGATTGAAGAGATGGGTGCAAACTCTATCTGTATCAAAGATATGGCTGGTCTTCTGACACCGTATAAGGCAACAGAGCTGATCGGAGCAATGAAAGAAGCTGTAGATCTTCCAATCCAGCTTCATACACACTACACATCAGGTGTTGCTTCTATGACTTACATGAAAGCAGTAGAGGCCGGTGTAGATGTCATTGATACCGCAATCTCACCATTCGCACTTGGAACATCTCAGCCTGCAACAGAAGTTATGGTTGAGACATTCAAGGGAACACCTTATGATACAGGATTAGACCAGAAACTTCTGGCAGAGATCGCTGACTATTTCCGTCCAATCCGTGACGAAGCTCTTGACAGCGGACTCTTAAATCCAAAGAACCTTGGTGTTAACATCAAGACTCTTCTGTATCAGGTACCAGGCGGAATGCTTTCTAACCTGACATCACAGTTAAAAGAGCAGGGTGCTGAAGACAAGTTCTACGATGTACTTGAGGAAGTGCCAAGAGTACGTAAAGACCTTGGAGAACCACCACTTGTAACACCTTCATCACAGATCGTTGGTACACAGGCTGTATTTAACGTACTGATGGGAGAACGTTACAAAGTTGCTACAAAAGAGACAAAAGACCTCTTAAGTGGAAAATACGGACAGACAGTAAAACCGATGAATCCAGACGTAATCAAGAAAGTACTTGGAGACGATCCTGAGATCATCACATGCCGTCCTGCAGACCTGATTCCGGACGAATTAGATACACTCCGCAAAGAATGCGAACAGTGGATCCAGCAGGATGAAGACGTACTGTCTTATGCTCTGTTCCCACAGGTTGCTGTTGAGTTCTTTAAGTATAGAGAGGCACAGCAGACGAAGGTGGATGCGACGGTAGCGGATACGGAGAATGGTAGTTATCCTGTATAGGTTTTAGCGGACGCCAAGTGTAGAAGTGCCTGGCTCAATGCGACTTCGGGGCTTGCAATCCGTAGGCATAAAATGAGACCGTAAAATAAGAACCGAATACATTCGGACGAGAAATCCTGATGATTTCTCGCCTCGGGTATTCTTTCGGGATGTGCTTGTGGCACATCCCGAATCTTATTTTACGGTCTCATTTTCTACCAACGGCCTTGCAAAGCGCCCTGCGTATGCATTGAACCAGGCACTTCTACACTTGGCTGTTCACGAAAAATGCAGGGATAGTGGGAGGTGTGTGCCGGGAGCCACACCTATCCCGTAACCACCACCCTCCGACAATCCAACACCAATTGACTATTCCCCCACAAAGCTATATAATAAAAATATTGTTTGAAAAAGAGGTACATCGCATGAGCGCAAAGAATGAACTGCTGAAGATGATCGATGAAAGATATCACAAATTCAGCAAAGGACAGAAAAAACTGGCGGATTTTATCCGTGAGGATTATGATAAGGCAGCTTTTTTGACAGCTGCGAAGATGGGGGGAGAGGTCGGTGTCAGTGAATCGACGGTGGTGAGATTTGCGACGGCCCTTGGATATGACGGATATCCGGAATTTCAGAAAGCTCTGGGAGAACTGGTGAGGATGAAGCTGAATTCCATCCAGCGTATGGAAGTGACGTATGGACGGATCAGCCAGGGGGAGATTCTGACATCGGTTCTGCATTCGGATATTGAGAAGATCAAGCTTACGATGGAAGCAATTGATCATGAAGCATTTGAGATGGCGGTAGATACGATCCTGAAAGCAAAGAGGATCTATGTGATCGGGATACGAAGCTGTTCGCCACTTGCAAGTTTCTTAAGTTTTTATCTGAATCTGATCTGTGAGAATGTGACAGCGGTTAATACGAACAGTTCTAGTGAGATTTTTGAACAACTGATCCGTGTCAGCGAGGATGATGTGGTGATCGGGATCAGCTTTCCCAGATATTCGATGCGTACTTTGAAAGCACTGGAATTTGCAAGTAATAGAAAAGCAACAGTGATCACGTTGACGGACAGTGTACATTCTCCGATGACACTGTATTCTTCCTGCAATCTGATCGCAAGAAGTGATATGGCGTCAATCGTAGATTCGCTGGTAGCACCATTGAGTGTGATCAATGCGCTGGTGGTAGCTCTTTGTATGAAGAAACAGAAAGAGGTTATCACAACACTTGAGACATTGGAGCAGATATGGGATGAGTATCAGGTGTATAGCAAAGATGAATTGAATATGGTGGACGACAGAGTTGAACTTTCCGGAAATGAGAAAGAGTAGAACCGGCAGAAAAGAATATGAAGAAAAAGACAAATAGAAAAGGACAAATAGAAGATGAGTAAAGTAGTTGTCATCGGAGGCGGTGCGGCAGGAATGTTTGCCTCTATTGCAGCGGCCGGGTGTGGACATCAGGTCGTGGTATATGAAAAGAATGAAAAGCTTGGAAAGAAACTTTATATCACGGGAAAAGGCAGATGCAATATTACCAATGCCTGTGATATGGAAGGCCTGTTCGATGCGGTCAGAACAAATGCAAAGTTTTTATACAGTAGTTTTTATGGATACACGAATCAGCAGGTGATTGATTTCTTTGAACGAATCGGTGTGCCGACAAAGATTGAGCGCGGCGACCGTGTGTTCCCGGTGTCGGATCATTCTTCGGACGTGATCCGCGGGCTGGAGCGGGAGATGGACCGCCTGGGTGTGAAAGTACATCTGCGGACAGCTGTGAAAAAGGTTGTCGCAAAAGACGGACATTTTGAAAAAATCATACTTGGAGATCAGAGACAGATTCATGCGGATGCCTGTATCGTTGCAACTGGAGGGTTGTCTTATCAGTCAACAGGATCAACCGGAGATGGATTCCGGTTTGCAGAAAGTCTCGGACATACGGTGACGGATTGTATGCCTGCGCTTGTGCCGATGGAATGTAAAGAGGAGTGGGTGCCTGAATTGCAGGGACTTTCACTTCGAAATGTTAATGTAACGATTCTTGACGGCAAGAAAAAGCTGTATGATGATTTTGGAGAAATGTTATTCACGCATTACGGTGTGAGTGGACCGCTGATCCTAAGTGCCAGCAGTTATGTGGGAAAGAAATTGAAGGCAAAAGAACTGACACTTAAGATTGATCTGAAACCAGCTCTTTCGGAAGAACAGCTTGATCACAGAGTGCTCCGGGAATTTGAAGAGAATCAGAACCGACAGTTTAAGAACGCGGTGCACAAGCTGTTCCCGTCGAAACTGATCCCGGTTATGATTGAACTGAGCGGGATTGATCCCGAGAAGAAGGTCAATGTGATCACGAAAGAAGAACGTCTTGGATTTGTAAGACTGATCAAGGGGCTGACGTGTACATTGACAGATTTAAGAGATTATAACGAGGCAATCATAACTAAAGGTGGAGTTAAAATCAAAGAAGTTGATCCTGGAACGATGGAATCCAAACTGGTGAAGGGATTACATTTTGCAGGAGAGGTACTGGATCTGGATGCGGTAACAGGTGGATTCAACCTTCAGATCGCGTGGTCTACGGCATATGCGGCCGGAACGGGGATCCAGATATAGAGTGATAAAAATAGAAATAAGGAGAACGCATCATGGGATATAACGTAGCAATAGATGGACCGGCAGGAGCCGGAAAAAGCACGATCGCAAAACTTGTAGCAAAAGAAAAGGGATACATTTATGTAGACACAGGGGCAATGTACAGAGGCCTTGCAATTCATTTCCTGAATAAGGGCATTGAACCGGGAGAGACGGATAAAGTGATCGAAGCATGTAAAGATGCAGAAGTAACAATCGCCTATGAAGATGGTGTGCAGCATGTATACCTGAATGGTAATGATATTTCATCACGTCTGAGAAATGAAGAAGTGGGGAACATGGCATCTGTAACATCTGCAATTCCGGAAGTGCGTAAGAAGTTACTGGAACTGCAGCAGAACCTGGCGAAGACACAGGATGTAATTATGGACGGAAGAGATATCGGTACATGTGTCCTGCCGGGCGCAGACGTAAAGATCTATCTGACCGCCAGTGTAGAGACCAGGGCGAAGAGACGGTATGACGAACTTAAGGAAAAAGGCGAGGACTGCAATCTGGAAGAAATCGCACACGACATCGAAGAACGTGATCACAGAGATATGACCCGTGAGATCGCACCGTTAAAGCAGGCAGAGGATGCAGTGCTGGTAGACAGCTCACACATGACGATCGAAGAAGTGGTAAAAGCAATCGTAGATTTGTGCAAATAGACAATCCGGCACAAAGCGGCAGACGAAGATAATGGTAATATATTTGAAAAAGAGCTGTGGTACAGAAAGGAATTACACTATATGAATGTTGAACTGGCAAAAACAGCAGGATTTTGCTTTGGAGTAAAGCGTGCAGTAGATACAGTGTATAAACAGATAGAAAAACATCAAAGTGAAAAGATATTCACTTATGGACCGATCATCCATAATGAAGAAGTGATCAAAGATCTGAGAAGCCATGGAGTAGAAGTCCTGAATGATGAAGAAGAATTGAAAACAGTGGATGCGGATGTGGTTGTGATCCGGTCTCATGGTGTAGCAAAATACATTTATGATATCATGGATGAACGCGGGATTACATGTGTAGATGCGACTTGTCCTTTTGTAAAGAAGATTCATAAGATTGTTGCAGAAGAAAGTGCCAAAGGATCGTACATTGTGATCATCGGAAATGGCGAACATCCGGAGGTAGAAGGTATCCGCGGATGGGCAGGAGAACAGGTGACTGTGATACAGACTCCGGAAGATGCAGAAAGATTTGAATTGCCTGAAAAAGAACAGAAAGTATGTATCGTGGCCCAGACGACATTTAACTACAATAAATTCAAAGAATTAGTTGAAATTATTTCAAAAAAGAGGTATGATATAGTTGTTTTAAATACGATTTGCAATGCGACGAAAGAAAGGCAGACTGAGGCTCGTCAAATTGCAGCGAGAGTAGATGCTATGGTTGTGATAGGTGATAAGCGTAGTTCGAATACTCAGAAGCTATTTGAAATCTGCAAAGAGGAATGTTTGAATACGTACTATATACAGACACTTGACGATTTGGATATTAATCAATTAAGGTCCGTGGAATCAGTAGGTATTACAGCAGGGGCATCCACGCCCAATAAAATAATTGAGGAGGTTCAAAATAATGTCAGAATTAACTTTTGAACAAATGTTGGAAGAGTCTTTTAAGACAATAAGAAATGGAGAGGTTGTAGATGGTACAGTCATCGACGTTAAACCTGATGAAATCATCTTGAATATAGGCTACAAAGCAGACGGTATCATTACAAGAAATGAGTATACTAACGAAGCAAACGTTGATCTTACAACAGTTGTATCCGTTGGTGATAAGATGAGCGCAAAAGTCCTGAAAGTAAATGACGGAGAAGGACAGGTTCTGCTGACATATAAGAGACTTGCAGCAGAAAAAGGCAATGAAAGATTAAAAGAAGCATTCGAGAATCATGAAGTATTAAAAGCTCCTGTAACTCAGATTCTTGGCGGCGGATTAAGCGTAGTAGTTGATGAAGCAAGAGTATTCATTCCTGCAAGCCTTGTTTCTGACACATATGAAAAAGACCTGAGCAAATATCAGGGACAGGAAATTGAATTCGTAATCAGCGAGTTTAATCCTAGAAGAAATCGTGTGATCGGTGACAGAAGACAGCTTCTTGTTGCTGAACGTGCTGAAAAACAGAAAGAACTGTTTGCTAAGATTAACGTAGGTGACAGAATGGAAGGAACTGTAAAGAACGTTACAGATTTCGGAGCATTCATCGACCTTGGCGGAGTAGACGGACTTCTTCATATCTCTGAGATGTCTTGGGGACGTGTTGAGAATCCTAAGAAGGTCTTCCAGGTTGGAGATAAAGTAGAAGTGATGATCAAAGATATCCATGATACAAAGATCGCACTCAGCCTGAAATTCCCAGAGACAAATCCATGGGCTAATGCAGCAGAGGATTATGCAGTCGGAACAGTAATTACAGGTAAGGTTGCAAGAATGACAGACTTCGGAGCATTTGTTGAACTGGCTCCAGGAGTAGATGCATTACTTCATGTTTCTCAGATTTCAAGAGCACATGTTGATAAACCGTCTGATGTACTTTCAGTTGGACAGGAAATCACAGCTAAGATCGTTGATCTGAATGAAGCTGAGAAGAAGATCAGCCTGAGCATGAAAGCTTTAGAACAGCCGGAAGAAGCTGCAGAAGAGACAGACGCTGAGTAATATCAAATCAGATATACAGACAGGAAAGGATAGAGGAAAGCCTCTATCCTTTCTATGCCTGAGGATAGAAGGAAACCTGCCAATGGCAGGTTTTCTGTGCGTATGTGCATTTGTTAAAAATGCAACAAGATGTTCATGAAAATATACAATGAAATTAGTCACTTTCTATAGAAATTTGTCTATATTTCCTGTATATTATATAAAGAGTAAATAGGAAGGAAGGAAAAAAGGATGGCATTGTTAACATTTAAGGGTGGTATTCACCCGGATGACGGCAAGAGCCTGGCTAAAGATAAGGCAATTGTCGATGTAAAACCTAAGGGCGATCTGGTGTACCCTGTATCACAGCATATCGGTGCTCCGGCAAATCCTGTGGTAGCCGTTGGCGATCATGTTTTAAAAGGCCAGATGATAGCAGAAGCAGGAGGATTCGTATCTGCTCCGATTTATGCATCTGTATCTGGAACTGTAAAAGCAATCGCACCACATCTGAATCCGACAGGAGGAAGAGTGAACAGTATCGTGATCGAAAATGATGGCGAATACAAAGAAGTGGAATATCCAGCTGTAACTCCGTTAGAAGACATGAGCAAGGAAGATATCCTGAATGCGATTGGAACAGCGGGAGTAGTAGGTATGGGTGGTGCCGGTTTCCCTACGAGAGTAAAACTTTCACCAAAGGAACCGGAAAAGATTGATTACATCATTGCAAACTGTGCGGAATGTGAGCCATATATCACAGCTGACTACAGAACAATGATCGAGACTCCGGAAAAGCTGGTTGGCGGAATGAAGATTATCCTCCGTCTGTTCGACAACGCGAAAGGAATCTTTGGTGTAGAGGACAACAAACCAGACTGTATCGAAAAATTAAGAGAACTGACAAAAGATGAACCTCGTATGGAAGTTCTGGCACTGAAGACCAAGTATCCTCAGGGTGGTGAGCGTCAGCTTATTTACGCTACAACAGGGCGCGCAATTAATTCCGCAATGCTTCCGGCAGACGCAGGATGTGTTGTAGATAATGTGGCAACAATGGTAAGCGTATACCAGGCTGTTGTAGAAGGAAAGCCTTCAATGGAACGTGTTGTAACAGTAAGTGGGGACGCTGTTGCAGAGCCAGGCAATTTCAGAGTACCATTTGGCATCAATCAGCAGGAGCTGGTAGAGGCAGCAGGAGGATTTAAAACAGAGCCTGAGAAACTGATCTCCGGCGGACCGATGATGGGATTCTCTATGTTCTCATTAGATGTACCTGTAACAAAGACTTCTTCATCTATTCTTGGATTTACCAAAGATGAAGTGGCTAAGATGGAACCATCTGCATGTATCAACTGTGGACGCTGTGTAGAAGCCTGTCCAAGCCGCCTGATTCCATCGAGACTGGCGGATTATGCAGAACATCATGACGAAGAGAAGTTTACAAAACATGAAGGACTCGAATGTATGGAATGTGGTTCGTGCAGTTTCGTATGTCCAGCAAAACGGCCGCTGAAACAGGCGATCGGATCTATGAGAAAGATTGCTTTAGCGAATCGTAGAAAGAAAAAATAAAACAAGAAAGAAGAAGAGGTGAACAAAAGTGAGTGAGAACAATTTGAAAATGTCATCTTCACCACATATTCGTTCCAAAGCGACTACCAGTAATATTATGATGCTGGTGGCCATCGCACTTTTGCCGGCATCTGCATTTGGTGTATGGAACTTTGGACTGCCGGCATTCGGAATGCTGGTTACAACAACGGTTGTAGCAGTATTGACGGAATACATATACGAAAAATTAATGCACAAGAAGATTACGATCAATGACTGGAGTGCA
>UMCM01036460.1_pt1 | contig 29651 bp, 25 predicted proteins | sample 1964231 | NCBI WGS metagenome assembly UMCM01 (sample SAMEA4835968, study PRJEB28245) | human gut metagenome | biome: gut microbiome; material: fecal sample | place: Denmark | collected 2008
GGCCTCGATGCCGTGGCCGATGGTGTGGCCGAAGTTCAGTGCCTTGCGCATGCCGTGCTCGGTCTCGTCCTGCTCCACGATACCCTTCTTGAACCGCAGGCTGCGGCAGATGATCTCGCCGATCTGGGCGTCGATGTCGCCCTTCTCAAAGATGGCGAACAGCTCCGGGTCTGCCAGCAGGCTGGCCTTGACGGCTTCGGCCAGGCCGTTGATGTAGTGGCGGCGGGGCAGGGTGGACAGGGTGTCCGGGTCCACGATGACGAGCTTCGGCTGCCAGAAGGCACCCACGATGTTCTTGGTGTCGCCCAGGTCCACGGCGGTCTTGCCGCCGATGGAGGAGTCGATCATGGAAAGGGTGGTGGTGGGGCAGTTGATGAAGTCGATGCCGCGCATATAGGTGGCAGCTGCAAAACCGGCCAGGTCGCCCACCACGCCGCCGCCCACGGCCACGACCAGGTCACCCCGGCCCATGCCGAAGTCCAGCATCTGGCGCAGCACGCTTTCCAGAATTTTAAAGCTCTTGCTGGCTTCACCCTGGGGCACCGTGATGATGCGGGCGTCCTTGCACTGGTCGGCCACCCTCTGGGCGTACTGGGCGGGCACGCCGCTGTCGGTGACCACGGCCACCCGGCGGTCCAGCCGGGCAAACTGGTACAGGTTTTCCAGCGAGCCGCTCTTGATGATGATGTCATAGCTGCGCTCGCCCAGATTCATGGTGAGTTTGGTTCCGATAAATTCGCTCATTTTGTATACACTCCTAACAAACGCACGGTGCGGCAGGTGCGGTCCAGCTCATGCAGCAGGGCACCGGTCTCGTCGGCGGTGGGGTCGCCCACCAGCTCGACATAAAAATAATATTCAAACGGCACATGAGGCATGGGCCGGCTCTTGATGGATTCCATATTGAAGCCGCTGGCACCGATGACCTGGATCACCTCGGCGAGTTTGCCGGGCTTGTTGTCCACGGTGAACAGCAGCGAGAAGCGGTTGCCCGCCGTGGGCTTTTCGCGGCTGATCACGATAAAGCGGGTGGTGTTGTCGCCGTCGGTGTTGATGCGGGGCACCAGCACCTCCAGCCCGTACAGGGCAGCGGTCTCGGCGCTGGCAATGGCGGCTTTGGTCTTGTCGCCGCTTTCGGCCACGAACTTTGCAGCCATGGCGGTGTTGGCCATGGCAGTGGCAGGCAGGCGGAACTGCTTCAAAAAGGTCTCGCTCTGGGCAATGGCCTGCTGATGACTGTACACGCTGCGGATCTCGGCAAGCTGGGTGCCGGGCAGCACCAGCAGGTTCTGGGAGATGGGCAGGTCGTACACGTCCACCACCCACAGGTCGGGGTGATTGTAGCACAGGTCCAGCACGGCAGAAACATCGCCCGCGTGGCTGTTCTCAAAGGGCACCACGCCGTGGGCAGCGTCACCCCGCTCCACGGCGGCGAACACCTCGTCCCAGGTGGGGCAGCTCACGGCCTCGGCGTGGGGGAACAATGCCCGCAGCGCGATGTGCGCAAAGGCCCCCTCCACGCCCTGATAGGCGGCGCGGTTCTGGCCCAGAATGAGGGCTTCGTACTGCTTGGCCACGTCCATCATGTTCTGGACATGGTCTTTATAATAAGGGCGCAGCGCCGGGGCATGGATGCGGGCGGCGGCCTTTTCCAGCACGGCGGCTTCCCGCGCGGCATCAAAGATCGGCAGGCCGTGGGCACGCTTGTACTCGGCCACCTGCAGCACAGCGGCCATGCGCCGCTCAAACAGGGCAGCCAGCTGGGCGTCCACTTCGTCGATCTCGGCACGGGCTTGTTCCAGTGCGTCCATGGGGGTCACATCCTTTATGTCTGGTTTGGGTACGATACCCAGTAAGTATACCATAACCGGGACGAAGAAACAACAAAGGGCTCCTGCTTTCAGAGTGGAGAATATTTCAAATCAGTCCTATGAAAAAAGACGAAAATAGAAAACAGAAATGTGCGGAGAGGGGGCGAACCCTCTCAGTCTGCTCCCGTTGGTCGCAGCCAGCTCCCCCGAAGGGGGAGCTTTATCAGTGCGGACCGGCAGATGGAGAAAAGCTCCCCCATCGGGGGAGCTGGCAAAGCCGTAAGGCTTTGACTGAGAGGGTACGTCCCCTGCAAAAAAAGCTGCCGCACAATGCTGTGCGGCAGCTCTGGGTCAAGGGTCTGGTCTGTTTTTTAAGAGGTCCTCGCGGCTGCGGGCGGTGCCGTAGTACCGCCCGTAGGGGTTGTCGAGGTCGGCTGCGCGGGGCGCGGACGGCTGCGGGGGCTTTGCGGGGGCCGGGGTGCGGTCGAACACGAACCGGCGAGCGCTCTGCCCGCTCTTTATGCGGAAGCGCATGGCCTCAGCCCTCCTTGGTCACGGTGGAAACGGCCCCGGCGGTCAGGGCCTGCCAGAGCGCTTCGCCGCCGGACAGCAGGCCGTCAGCGTCCTTGGTCCAGGCGCCCCGGATGCCGATGTAGTAGTGGCTCAGCAGTTCCTGACTGGAGCCGCTGTCGTTCTGCACGGCATCGGAGGTGTAGTCCCCCAGGTCCAGCCCGGCCAGCACGGGGCAGTCGTCCCAGTGGTATACCATATTCCACCAGTCGTTGTCTGCGTCGGACTGGGGCAGGCTGCCGTCCAGATACCGCAGGGTGCCGGTGGTGCTCTGGAACCCGGCCGGGTCGTAGAGGATGAAGATGGAGCTCAGGGCACCCTGAATGTCGGTGGACAGTTTGGTGGTGCCGGCCATGTCAAGGTAGGCGTCCGAGTCATCGCTGCCGAAGTTCATGGTGTAGACGTTCAGCTTGACCACCACCTTGCCGTCGCCGTTCCGATCTTCGCCGTAGGCGGCAAGGGCGTCCTGCAGGGCGGTCTGGGTGGCCTCCGGCAGGTAGTGGGGGGCCACCACGGCCACATTGTAGTCGGCGTGGGTGGTAAGGAAATACTGCCCGATGAAGCAGTAGCCCACAAAGGCCGCGGCAATGCCGAGGATGATCACCCATTTCAGGTTGTAGTCCCACCAGTTGGCCCAGCGCTCCTTGCGGGTGTAGGCGCGCTTTTTGCGCGGGGTGAGGTCTTTGGGGTCGATGTCGCGTTCGTAACGGTAGCTTGCCATGGGACGGTGTCCTCCAGAATGTTTATTTCAGCTTGGCCAGAATGGTCTGGCGCACGGCTTCCGGCAGCTGCTTCTGCTCAGCCTTGCTCATGCCGGCGGTGCGGATGGGCGGCAGGATGCAGATGTGCACCCGGCCCGGGTGGCAGCGGTTGCCGTTGTTCTCAAACAGGGCGCGGGCACCGGTCACGGCCACCGGAACCACCGGGGCACCGGTCTTGACCGCAATGCGGAATGCGCCGTTCTTGAACTCGCCGACACCGCCCTCTTCGCCCTTGTAGCGGGTGCCCTCCGGGAAGATGACGAAGCTGCGGCCGCTCTCCACGATGGCGGTGGCGTCGTTCAGGGCGCGCACCGAGGCGCGCAGGTCGTCACGCTGCACGAACACGCAGCCCAGCAGCTTCATCCAGCGGTTCAGCAGGGGAATTTTTTCCAGCTCTTCCTTGGCCAGGATGCCGTGGGGCTTGTCGAGGCTGGCCAGCAGCAGGGGGATGTCGTAGTAGCTGCGGTGGTTGCCCACGAAGACGCAGGGGCCTTCCTTGGGGATGTTCTCCAGCCCTTCCACGGTCAGGGTGACGCCGGTCACCTTCAGGATGCCGCGGCTCCAGCGGGGGATGTGACGGTCCACCAGCTGCTCCACCGTCTCGGTGTCGCCGGCGGCCAAGGCCCGCTCGCCCCGGCGCAGGGTGCCGTAGTGTACGATCATGTAGCCGAACAGATACAGAAACATCGCAATGGTGCGAAAAATACTCATAAATTCTCCTCCTTATGGCATGGGAATGCCAGAGCCATTGTAACATACTTTTGCAGAAAAAGGGAGAAAAAATACTTTTTTTACAATTGGGTGGCCTGTACCCTTGCAAAATGGACAAAATCCGGGTATATTTATATCTGTAAAGCCAGCACAATGACGCTTTCCGGCTGTGGCGGCCTGCTGCGGAACGGAAAGGAAAGAACGAGGTAACCACAGCATTATGGGTCTGTTTCCTTCTGCAAACGATTTCAAGGCGGGCAAGGGCGTGGAAAAGGACGCTCCCCGCAAGACCGGCATCGGCCGCTTTTTTGAGCTGGTAGGGCGCGACATGAACAGCATGTTTCTGGCAAACCTGCTCACCTGCCTGGGCTTTGTGCCGGTGATCTGTCTGGTGTATATCGGCTTCCTGATGAACAACCTGCCGGTCATGCTGATCAGCGCCGCCGTGGGCGGCATCCTGGCCGGGCCGGTGCTGGCCGGGATGTACGACACCGTGCTGCGCGCCCTGCGCGACGAGGCCGGCTACTGGTGGGTGACCTACCGCAAGGCCTTCAAGCGCAACTTCAAGGCCAGCATCCTGCCGGGTGTGCTGTACTGCGTGGTGGTCACGCTGCAGATCTTCCTGGTCTATTTCTGCTTCAACATGCTGTATCACGGCACCAACGTGGGTGTGCCCCTGTGGGTGGCCACGGTGCTGAATCTGCTCATCTTCCAGATGCTGTTTTCCTACATGTGGCCGCAGATTGCCCTGCTGGACCAGCCCCTGAGCCTGACGCTGAAGAACAGCATCAACTGCATGATCGCTTTCCTGCCCCATGCACTGGCAGCGTCCATCGTGCAGATCCTGTTCTGGGGCGTGGTGATCCTGTGCATGCCGCTGGGCCTGCTGCTCATGCTGGTGTTCGGCTTCTGGTTCGTCACCGAGGTGTCCTGTCAGATCGTGTACGGCGACCTGGACCGGGTGTTCCACATCGAGGAGAGTATCCGCAAGCTGAAGGATGCCGAGCTGGAAGCTGCCCTCCGCGAGGATTACGCCGCCGCGGAGGACGATACCGAGGAATGATCCCGCCTGTGCTGCGTGCGGAAAGGAGACTGGCCGGATGATGGAACAACGCAACAATCTGGTCCTGCAGGGCACCGAGACCTTTTCCCGCGGGCAGCTGGACAACCTTGCGCTGGAAAACGGCAGCCTTGTGCTGGACAGCGTGGCCGGACGCAGCCTGCAATACGGCAGCTACACCACTCCGGAATTTGCCATGCCGGCGTTCTGCAACCTGAGTGTGAGCTGGAACGCCAGCGCCCCCCACAACACCATGGTGGAGGTGCGGTGCCGGGTGTATGCCGGCAACGCCTGGACCGGCTGGATGAGCTTTGGCAAGTGGGCACCGGATTACCCCCGGTGCAGCACCCACGCCCAGAGCGAGGACGGCATGATCTTCCTGATGGGGGACACCGTGACGGTGGCCACCCCCGGCGGCGGCACCGGTGTGCAGCTGCAGGTGAACCTTTCCACCAACAACGATAAAGTGACCCCGGCGGTGCGGCTGCTGGCGGTGGCGGTGCGGCCCCTTACCTGGGAAAAGCACCACGGCCACCCGCTGAACCGGCGGCTCTACCTGCCGGAATACTGCCTGAACACCCACGACCCCAGTTTTGGCCGGGAGATGGATCTGCCGCTGATCATGGCGGCCCTGATGAACCGCTGGGGCGAGGATATCCTGCCCGAAGAGGTGGCCTATATCATGGAGGATATGGCCACCAGCAGCACCGCCAACGCGGCCTTTGCGGCCGCAGCCGCAGGCTGCTGCGGCTACCCCTGCTGGCAGGCCTGGATGGACCTTGCCGACCTGCGTGCCCAGATCCACGACGGCTGCTCGGTGGCCGTGCAGGTGGAGCGCCGCATCCGCGGCCAGCGCGACCCGGCCCGGGTGTGGATGGGGCTGCGGGGCTTCGGCCATGACGATGCCGTGATGGCGGACTACGTTCTGCTCAACGACCCCACCGCCGACACCGACGGTGCCGTGAACTGTACCATGGCGCTGGTGGATTTTATGCGCTACTTTACCGGCCGCGCCATTGCGCTGCGGGCAAAACCCCGCGACCTGGCGGCCAACCGGCCGCTCCGCCTCCGGTGTGAGCTGGAGCCGGGGCAGCAGCCGGGTACCTATTATTTTTCTCAGCACGGGCAGCGGGATGCGCTGCCGGACAACTTTGCCGGATGGATCGCGTGTGCTGCCCACGACGGGGTGGCGCACGCCACCACAGCACACCGCAGCTTTGTGCGCATGGAGCGCACCGAGGACGGCGGCGTGCGTTTTCTGCCGGAAGTGCTTGCCGCAGGCGGGCGCTTCAGCGTGTATGCCGTGGACCAGACCGGCAGGATGCGGGTAGCGGAGGTACGGCTGCTAAAGCCGCGCCCCGCACCGGAACAACCAGTCACCCAAGCGCAGGACAAGCCGGACACCGCTCCGGCTGTACCCGGAGCTTTCGGGCAATAAATCGACATGGGAGGAACACATTATGGCAAAGACGATCATTACTTTGGGACGTGAGTACTGCACGGGCGGCCGTTACATCGCTGAGGATGTGGCCAATGCACTGGGCATCAAGCTTTACGACAAGGAACTGATCACCATGGCAGCAAAGCATTCCGGCTTGTCGGAAGAAGCCGTTGCCGCCAGCGAAAAACGGCACACGCACAGCCTGCTGTACAGCCTGTACACCATGGGCAACGAGCTGCCGCTGGGCGATCAGGTGTTCATTCTGCAGAGCCGCATCATCAAGCAGCTGGCCGAGGAAGGCCCCTGCGTGATCCTGGGCCGCTGCGGTGACTATGTGCTGCGGGAACGCCCGAACGTGCTGCGCGTGTTCGTGTACGCCCCCAAGGAGTGGCGGCTGGAATACGCCAAGACCAACCCCCTGGTCAAGGCCAAGGACGCCAAGGGCATCAAGGAGGAAGTGGAAAAGACCGACCGGAACCGCTCCGCTTACTACAACTACTACACCCAGAACCGCTGGGGCGATGCCCACAACTATGATCTGGCCATCAACGCCGCTCTGGGCCGCGAGACCTGCGTCAAGATGATCCTGGACGCAGCCGCCGCCAAGGAAAAGACCCTGGGCTGAGACGCAGCTCTGGCTTTGCGACATAAACAACGATAAAACGTGGGTAGGGTGCTTCGGTGCCCTGCCCATGTTTCCGGCAAGGGAAGTTTTGCTGCAGAACGGCAGCCTTGCCATAGCGACCCTAATTTCAAGTGTTCAAAAGGAGAAAACGTGGAAAACAATCGACCCCAAACTTCCCCCGTGATGGAACGGGAAAACATTATGGGTACCATGGAGATCAGCCCCCTGCTGGTAAAGCTCAGTGTGCCCATGATGATCTCTATGCTGGTGCAGGCACTGTACAACGTGGTGGACTCGGTGTTCGTGTCCTGGGTCAGTGAGGAGGCCCTCACGGCGGTATCCTTGGCCTTTTCCCTGCAGAATATGATGATCGCCGTAGGCGTAGGCACCGGCGTAGGCGTCAATGCCATGCTGAGCAAGAGCCTGGGCGAAAAGAACCAGAAACGGGCCAACGCCACAGCAGAAAACGGCATCTTTTTGTCGGTGTGCAGCTTTTTGGTGTTCCTGGTCATCGGCCTTACCTGCATCAAGCCTTACTTCTACGCCCAGACCAGTGACGACGCCATTGCCCTCCAGGGCATCCGGTATCTGTCGGTGTGCTGCATCTTCAGCCTGGGCCTGTTTACCCAGACCATGGGCGAAAAGCTGCTGGCCGCCACCGGGCGCACCCAGCTGAGCATGATCAGCCAGCTGGTGGGTGCCGTGGTAAACATTATCCTGGACCCCATCTTTATCTTTGGCTACTGCGGCGAGGCCCTCAGCGGCACCACCGGTGCAGCGGTGGCCACCGTCATCGGCCAGTTCTGCGGTGCTGGCATGACCCTGTACTTCAACACCCGGAAAAACCCGGATATCCAGCTGGACTTCAAGGGCTTCCGGCCCAGTGCCAAGGCCATTGGCCGCATCTATACCGTGGGCCTGCCCAGCATCGCCATGCAGTGCGTAGGCAGCCTGATGACCTTTGGCATGAACCTGATCCTGATGGCCTTCTCCTCTACGGCGGTGGCGGTGTTCGGGGTGTACTTCAAGCTCCAGAGCTTTGTGTTCATGCCCATTTTTGGCCTGAACAACGGCATGGTCCCCATTATCAGCTACAACTACGGTGCCCGGCGTCCGGAGCGGGTCAGAAAGACCATCCGGCTGGCGGTGTGCTATGCAGAGGGGATCATGGTGCTGGGCTTCTGCATCTTTGAGTTCTTCCCTGGTCAGGTGCTGGGGCTGTTCTCTGCCAGCCAGGCCATGCTGACCATCGGCATCCCGGCCATGCGGATCATCTGCCTGCACTTTTTGCTGGCAGGCACCAGCATCGTGCTGAGCTCTGTGTTCCAGGCCCTGGGCAACGGCTTGTTCAGCCTCATCGTGTCGGTGTGCCGTCAGCTGTTTGTGCTGCTGCCGGCAGCCTGGCTGCTGGCCCAGACCGGCAACGTCAACAATGTCTGGTGGGCCTTTCTCATTGCTGAGATCGTCAGCGTTCTCATGAGCCTGGCCTTTTATGCCCATATCAACAAGACCATCATCGTGCCCCTGTGCGGCCCTGTTGAGCCCTGACCGTGCTGTCGGCGCAAAGGAAAGGAACGTGATCTCTATGGTAAAAAAGCTGAAATGGAACCTGGTGCTCATGAGCGTGCTGTACCTGGGGCTGGGCATCTTTCTGGTGCTGAAGCCCGGCACGGCCCTCAACATCGTATGCTATGCACTGGGCGGCGTGGTGCTGGCCTGCGCGGCCGTGCAGCTGATCCGCTACTTTGTGGTGGAGCGCGGTGTGTTCCAGAGCCAGCTCACCCTGATCTCCGGCATCGTCTGCCTGGCGCTTGGAGCTTTCCTACTGCTGCGCAGCGACATCGTGGTGAGCATCCTGCCCGTGGTGTTCGGCCTGTTCGTCATCTTTGACGCCATTGCCCGGGTACAGAACGCCCTGGATCTGCGCCGCTGCGGCTACGACAGCTGGAAGGGCTTCCTGCTGCTGCCGGTGCTCAGCGTGGTGCTGGGCGTGGTGCTGATCGTGAACCCCTTCGGTGCCATGGAGACGCTGGTGATGGCCATCGGCGTCATCCTGATCGTGGAAGGTGCCATCAACCTGCTCAGTGCCCTGTATACGGTGCTGGCCCTGCGCCGCTTTGCCAAACTCCACCCGGAGACCCAGTCCATGCTGGAGGATCTGACCGGGGAGGACCTGAACGGCGACGGCGTGGTGGCCCCGGAGGTGACCCGCACCGATGCAGAGGCCACCGCCGTGGAGTTGGACCATGTGGACGAAAGTGCCACCGTAGAACAGGAAGAGCGGAAGTAAATTCCGTCGAAATAGAAAGGGAAAAGAAAATCATGGAAAAGTACGATCTGATCATCGTGGGTGCGGGCCCTGCCGGCATCTTTACCGCTGTGGAGCTGCTGCGCCACGGCAGCAAAAAGAAGATGCTGCTGGTGGAAAAAGGCAAGCCCGTGGAAAAGCGCCACTGCCCCAAGGCGGAGGTAGGCCACTGCGTCAACTGCCGCCCCACCTGCGCCATCACCACCGGCTTTTCCGGTGCGGGCGCGTTCTCGGACGGCAAGCTGAGCCTCTCCTATGAGGTGGGCGGCGACCTGCCCACCCTCATCGGGGAGGAGTTTGCCCAGGAGCTGATCGACTACACCGATAAGATCTATCTGGAGTTCGGCGCAGACCCCCATGTGGAGGGCATCTACACCGGCGAGGATATCAAGGAGATCCGCAAGAACGCCATCCATGCCGGCCTGAAGCTGGTGGACTGCCCCATCCGCCATCTGGGCACCGAGAAGGCACAGGAGCTGTATCTGGCCATCCAGAATTATCTGGCCGACAACGGTGTGGAGATGCGCTTCAACACCGAGTGTGAGAACATCATTCTGGAAGAGGATGGCTGCAAGGGTGTGCTGCTGAAGGATGGCGATGACCTGCTGCCCGTGTATGCGGACGAGGTGGTCATCGGCACCGGTCGGCGCGGCGCAGACTGGCTGGAAAAGCTCTGCGCCGAGCACCACATTGCCCATAAGCCCGGCACCGTGGACATCGGTGTGCGCGTGGAGTGCCGCAACGAGGTCATGGAAAAGGTGAACAAGGTGCTGTATGAGTCCAAGCTCATCGGCTACCCCAAGCCCTGGAAGAACAAGGTGCGCACCTTCTGCCAGAACCCCGGCGGCTTTGTGGCACAGGAAAACTACGACAATGACCTGGCCGTGGTCAACGGCCACAGCTATAAGGAGAAGAAGAGCCCGAACACCAACCTGGCCATTCTGGTGTCTCACAACTTTACCGAACCCTTCAACCAGCCCATCGCCTATGCTCAGAAGGTGGGCGAGCTGACCAACATGCTGGGTGCAGGCCACATCATGGTGCAGCGCTACGGCGACATTCTGGACGGCAAGCGCACCTGGCAGAAGGAGCTGGCCCAGTCCAACGTCAAGCCCACCCTGAAGGATGCTGTGGCCGGTGACATCACCGCCGCCATGCCCTACCGTGCCATGACCAACATCATCGAGTTCATCAAGATGCTGGACATGGTCGTGCCCGGCTTTGCCGCCAACGAGACGTTGCTGTACAGCCCGGAGCTGAAGTTCTACTCCAACAAGGTCAAGATGGACGAGAACCTCGACACCAACATCAAGGGCCTGCACTGCCTGGGCGACTCCTCCGGCTGGACCCGCGGCCTGATGATGGCGTCCGTCATGGGCGTGCTCATGGGCCGGAAGCTGGCTGAAAAAGAAGGCTGCTGAGCCGTTACCCAATAACAAAAAATCCCGGAACCGTCAGGTCCCGGGATTTTTTTATGGTTGTCTTTTAGCCCTCGATGAGCTCCACGGTCTTCATCTTGACCGGGGTGGTGGGCTTGTCGTTCCAGTCGGTGCGCACAGCGGCGATCTTGTCCACGACATCCATGCCGGCCACGACCTTGCCAAAGGCGGCATACTGGCCGTCCAGATGGGGTGCGTCCTTGTGCATGATGAAGAACTGGCTGCCTGCGCTGTTGGGGTTCATGCTGCGGGCCATGCTGATGACACCACGGGTGTGCTTGAGCGGGTTGTTCACGCCGTTAGCAGCAAACTCACCCTTGATGTTCCAGCCCGGGCCGCCGGTGCCGTTGCCCAGCGGGCAACCGCCCTGGATCATAAAGCCGGGGATCACGCGGTGGAAGGTCAGGCCGTTGTAAAAGCCCTCGCTGACCAGCTTTTTGAAATTCTCACAGGTGATGGGGGCAACTTCCTCGTTCAGTTCAATGTCGATGATGCCGCCGTCTTCCATAGTAATGCGAACCATAACGCTACAATACTCCTTTTGTGTTGACCCCGCAGCGGGGGTGTGTGCGGCAGAGATGTCTGCCGGATATCTCTTATAGTATACCATAGCTTTTGCCTGTTGCAACGGCGCAGATGCAACGTTTTTGTTAAAAATCGGCTAAAGTTCCGTAATGCGGCGGAAAAATCATAATTCTCCCCGCAGCTCCACCATATCGGCCCAGAACCGTTTGGGGCAGTGGGTCATGCGGCCTTTTTCGTTGTGGCGCGCTTTGATTTCCAGTGTCTTGTAGAACTGCGTCCACAGCGCCTGAAACTGCTGCTCCCGCGCACTGGGCGGCGGCAACTCCAAAGGCGCTGCCAGTTCCAGCAGCCGGGTGCCGTGCTTTTCGTGCAGCAGCACCGCCTGATGGACGGCATCGTAGATCATAAAGTCCTCCTCCGGAAAGCGTCCGCAAAAGTGCGGGCGCAGCAGGGGGAGGATATAATTTTTGGGGTGGATGACCGCGCCCAGCATCCCGTCGTGCTCCTCGAACCGCACAAAGCCCTGAAACTTGTCTACCTCCCAGTCCAGGCTCTTTTTCATGGCGTAGAGGGGCGCGACCACCGGGTGCCCCTCCCGCTTGACCGTGCCCGGACCCAGCGCAAAGGCCAGATGCAGAAAGCGGAGCAGCAGCAGCTCCTTGTCCTCCTGCCCGGAGAGAAAATCCCGGCTGACGAGGTACTCGGTCTCTGCGCCCAGCTTTTTGCCAAAGCTGGCAAATACCCGGCGGGCAATGGCGGGGTCGGTGGAGATCTCCTTGACCGGGTAGAGGGTGGCAGTCTCCCGCTGGGGTGTCCACACCGCAAAGGGAAGTTCGTGCTGGGCAAAGCTCTCGTACACGCAGCACAAAAAGCCCTCAAAGCTGCCGTCATACAGGTAGACCACGTCGGCATCGTGCAGCTTGCGTGCCCCCTTGGGGCTTACAGCGCTTTGGCAAGACATTGCACCGCCTCCTCCCGTACCATGCGGACAGCCGCCCGGGGCGGCACGCCCTGCTCGATAAGATTGTCCACGGCAGGCGGGCTGAACAGGCTCAGCTGCTCGCAGCTGCCGCTGAACACGTTGGGGTCGATGAGCGCCCGGGTGATGCACTCCCGCCCGGCGCTGCCGCGCCCCGGGTGTGCCCCGGCAAAGCCCCGGCAGGTGATGAAATACTGCGCCCGCTTGAGCACCACCCCCATGCGCTTGAGCTCGTCCAGCCCCAGCGCCGCCTGCTTGCGGGCGCGCCAGATGCGCCGGGCGCTTTTGGGGCCGATGCCCGGCACCCGCAGCAGCATTTCAAAGGGCGCACGGTTCACATCCACCGGGAACAGCCCGTAGTGCTGCACCGCCCAGTTGCATTTGGGGTCCAGATAGGGGTTGAAGTTGGGGTTATCCTGATCTAAAATTTCGTCTGCCTCGAACTGGTAGAACCGCAGCAGCCAGTCGGCCTGATACAGCCGGTGTTCCCGCAGCAGGGGCGGTTTGGTGTCCAGCGCGGGCAGGCGGGTGTCCTCGGCCACCGGGATGTAAGCCGAGTAGAACACCCGCTTGAGGCTGTACTTCTGGTACATGCCCTCGGTGAGCTTTAAAATGTGGTAGTCCGTTTCCGGCGAGGCCCCCACGATCATCTGGGTGCTCTGCCCGGCGGGAGCAAACTTCGGCGCGTGGCGGTACAGGGTGAGCTCCTCCCGGCTGGCGGCACCGGACACCGCGATCTGCTTCATGGGCCGGAAGATGGAGTGCCGCCCCTTGTCCGGGGCCAGCAGGTTCAGGCTGCGTTCGCTGGGCAATTCCACGTTCACGCTCAGGCGGTCGGCCAGATACCCCAGCTGCTGCACAAGCTCCGGGCTGGTGCCCGGAATGGCCTTGGCGTGGATGTAGCCGCCAAAGCGGTATTCGCCCCGCAGCAGCCGCAGGACCGTCAGCATCCGCTCGGTGGTGTAGTCCGGGCTGCCCAGCACGGCGCTGGACAGGAACAAGCCCTCGATGTAGTTGCGGCGGTAGAACTCCATGGTCAGCTCGGCCAGCTCCCGGGGCGCAAAGGTGGCGCGGGGGATATCGTTGGACTTACGGTTGACGCAGTAGCCGCAGTCGAAGGAGCAGCAGTTGGTCATCAGCACCTTGAGCAGGCTCACACAGCGGCCGTCGGCGGTAAAGGCGTGGCAGCACCCCGGTGCATAGCAGCTGCCCACGGTTCCGGTCCGCGCCGTGCGGGAAGCCCCGCTGGAGGTGCAGGCTACGTCGTATTTGGCGCTGTCGGCCAGAATGGTCAGCTTATCCATGAGTGTCTGTTCCATAAAAATGCACCCCCGAATGGAAAAAAGAGTATAAAAGAAAAAGCCATACGCAAAACTGCAAATGGCTTTTGATTCAAAAAACAGATGCATGCAGAAAACCTGTTTGCTCGCTTTTTTCGTGAAGATGTGTTTGGAGTGGCCCGCAGGCCACGACAAACACGAAATAAAAAACAAATTTTCCGCTGAATATGGCCAGAGTGAAACGGAGGCCATTTTAAAATAGAAGATTTACCACTTGGCCTTGGTCTCCACCACGCGGCCGGCGATGTGCAGGTGGTTCAGGTCCTCGCCCTTGATCACCAGTTCGTTGTAGGCGGGGTTGAAGGGCTGCAGCACCACACAGTTGCCGCGCTGGATGTAGCGCTTCAGGGTGCCCTCGCCCTCGTCGCCGTAGATCAGCACGCCCAGGTCGCCGTTTTCCAACGTGTCCTGCTTGTGCACCAGGGCCAGGTCACCGTCCTGGATGCGGGGCTCCATGCTGTCACCGCGCACCACCAGATAGAAATAGTTGGAGGGATCCTTCACGCGGGCATACTCCTGCCCGTAGTCTTCCTCAAAGGCCAGAGCACCGTAACCGGCCTTCACGGTGCCGATCACCGGGATCAAGCTCTCGGAATAGCTGCCAAAGAAGCGCTCTTCCGGGGCGGACACGTTGCTCACCGGGCGGTACAGCCCCAGCAGATAGTCTGCCGTGGTGTTCAGCAGCTCCGCGATGCGGGCCACGGTGGAGGGGTCGGGGGAGGATTTGCCGCTTTCCCACTTGCCGACGGCCTGCTGGGTCACGCCGAGCTTTGCGGCGAGTTCTGCCTGGCTCACGCCCTGTTTTTTGCGGCACTGCTTCAATAGCTCTGAAAACGACATGGTAATTCTCCTTTACATCCAGAGGGGGATTCTTTTGATGACTTTATTATACAACAAAAAGGTGTTTCTGTAAAGAGCTTTCTGCAAGCGGAGCAAAAAAAGGTTGTGGGTGACGGCGGCTTTTCCCACCATCCTGAAAAAATTTGCAGAAAGGCTTGACAGCACGCGGCAAATCTGGTAAATTAAATAGGCATTCGACACGGCGTAAGGCGAGTGTCCACAAGGAGAGATGTCCGAGTGGTTTAAGGAAGCAGTCTTGAAAACTGCCGTACGGCAACGTACCGTGGGTTCGAATCCCACTCTCTCCGCCATTTTTATAGAATAAGTGTAACGCACTTTGCTCTGGAGTAGTACTCAAGAGGCCGAAGAGGCGCCCCTGCTAAGGGCGTAGGTCGTCTAAACAACGGCGCGAGGGTTCAAATCCCTCCTACTCCGCCAAGAAAAAGCTCGATGATCCATTGAGATCACCGGGCTTTTTCCATTTTTGTGCGCAAAAAAAGAAGAGGCACCGGCTTTTGAAAGGCCGGTGCCCTTTTCCGCGTCACAGCAGCAGGTTGGTGATGCAGGCCAGCAGGGCCAGATGCACCGGGTAGAACCAGTAAAAGGCCTTTTTCTGCAGCGGACTGCACGCACCGCGCTGTCCGTTATAGAACCAGACCAGCACAAAGGCCAGTGGAGCGGTGAGCTCGAATAAAAACAGCACTGCGCCCACAAGGCACTGCCGCTTGCGGTCTGCGCGGGTGAGGTACAACGCGCAGATGATGATCACGCCAATGGCGTTGTAGTCGGTATTGGCAGCCAGCGCCAGCGCGGCGCACCCGCCCGCCCACACAAGCCCCTGCCAGCCGGGCAGGCCGTTTTCCTTTTCAAAGCGCTTGAGCCCCGCCATGGCCAGCACGCCCAGCGCCAGCGTCCAGTAAACGTTCTGCGCGCCCGGGTAAAAGGGGGTGCGGAAGAACGCAAGGTCAAAAGGCACCTCGCTCAAAAGGCCGAACAGCACCAGCCGCCCAAGGTAGCCTTTGACGTTGTGGGTGTGCACAAAGCCCTCCACCAGCAGAAAACAGAACAGCGGAAAGGCCAGCCGCCCGGTGAAGCGCAGCACCATGTCCAGCCGGTACAGCGGGTAGGCAGAAAGGGTGTCTTGGGAGAGGGTGCCGGCGTCCAGTCCGGGCGTAAGGATGCCCGCCTCGATGCAGGACGCGCCGATGTGGTCCACCAGCATGGTGATGCAGGCAATGGTTTTAAGAGCGGTGCCGCTGAAGGTGCGGCGCGGGGAAAGTGCAGTCATAAAGAACACCTCGTTCAGCTTGCAAAAAATCGGTACAGGAACTATAACGAAGGAAAGGCGGCATTTCCTGCGTCTGCTGCGGCAAAATCTGCACAGAGCGTGCAAAAATCGGGGCAAAAACGCTTGACAGAAAAGGCGCGGGATAGTACAATCAAGAAGATAATTGAACTATCTCAAACGAAAGATGAAAAAGATTCACAAAGAATCGGGCGTCTCCGAACCAGAATAATCAGGAAGGAGGCTTTGGGGCATGACGCTTTTTTCCTACGAGATCTTCGATGCAGTGGCACGGCAGGGCAGCTTCAACAAGGCGGCCCAGCAGCTGCATCTGACCCCTTCGGCCATCAGCCACGCCATTGCCGTGATGGAGGAGGAACTGGGCTTTGCCCTGTTCAACCGCGGCAAAAACGGCGTATCCATGACCAGTTACGGCGCTTCGCTGTACCCGTCCATCCGCGCGGTGCTCAACAGTGACGAGGCACTCAAGCAGAGCATTGCCCGCCTGAACGGCCTGGAAAAAGGCAAGGTGAAGCTGGGTGCATTCAACTCGGTGTGCGCTTCGCTGCTGCCGGGCCTGCTCAAGAGCTTCGCGGCCCAGTACCCTCAGATCGAAATTGAAGTGTATCAGGGCACCTACGACGATGTCAAGGAGTGGCTGCGCACCGGGCAGGTGGACATTGCGTTCCTTTCCTCCACCTGCAAGGAGGAATTCAACCTCACCGAGCTGTTTCGGGAGCCGCTGCTGTGCATCGTGCCGCAGGACTGGCCCGAACCCCAGAACGGCGTGATGACCCCTGCTCTGATGAACGGCCAGAGCTTTGTGGTGCAGTGCGATGCCACCGACGCCGAGATGCGGCAGTTCCTCAAGAAGTACAAGATCAGCACCGAGCGCCGCTGCCACGTCATCGACGACCAGTCCAACGTCGCCATGGTGGAGGCCGGACTGGGCATTTCCATCATGCCGCAGATGCTGCTGCGGGACTGCAAGGCCGCCGTCAAGGTGTATCCCATCGAGCCGGAGGAGTACCGCGTGGTGGGCTTGGCCGTGCAGCGCCCGGCCTCCATGGCTCCCGCCGTGGAGCAGATGTTCCACCACATCGTGGACTACTGCCGTCAGCTGGAGCTGCCCCTGTGACCTGTTCAGTATAACACAAAGCGGCCGGTGCGGGAAACACCGGCCGCTTTTGCATAAAACAAAAACCTTTGCTGCCGGAGCGAAGGTTTCTGCACGGCGTTGCTTTACACTGCCAGAAATTTCCGGTATAATGAAAGATAGAACAGAGCAAAACGCCAAAGGAAGAGGTTTTTATGGAGACTGCGGGGTACGATTCCAGCCGGCCGCTGGCCGAACAGGTTGCACAGCGGATCAAGGACTACATTCTGGAAGAAAAACTGAAGAGCGGCGACAAGCTGCCCACTGAAACAGCGCTTGCCCGCGAGATGGGTGTGGCACGCAGTACTGTGCGCGAGGCCATCAAGCGGCTGGAGTCACAGAACATTCTGACCGTGCGCCACGGCGCGGGCTCTTTTGTGACCGACCAGCCCGGCCTGGCGGATGACCCGCTGGGGTTGGATTTCATTGAGGACAAGGAGCGTCTGGCCTTCGACCTGCTGGAGGTGCGTAACATCATCGAGCCGGCCATTGCCGCGTTGGCGGCGCGCCATGCCACCCCGGAGGACATCGCCGAGATGGAATCGCTGTACAACCTCATGGAATACCACATCCTGCATGGGCAGGACTATCTGGACGAGGATATGAAGTTCCACCGGACCATTGCCCGCGCCAGCGGCAATCTGGTGGCTCCCCAGCTGGCTCCCATCATCACGGCGTCGGTGGAGGTGTTCACCGAGGGCACCCACCGCACTCTGCTGCAGGAGACCCTGGACACCCACAAGGCTGTACTGGAGGCCATCAAGTGCGGCGACAGCACCTGGGCACGGGATGCCATGACCCTGCACCTTTCCTACAACCGCGACCTGTACCGGAAGATGCACCGCGCCCACAGCGGCGAACCGCCCCTTGCTCCCAAAGTGCCGGAATGGGTGCTGCAGCTCAAGGAACTGACCAAGCCCGAAGAACCGGAAGAAAAAGAGTAAATCGAACGCAAACAGCCCGCATGACGGAGCACGATGCTCCTGCCATGCGGGCTGTTTTTCTGTGTTAACTCAGGCGGCGGGATGCATTACCACTCGGCAACGCTGCCGTCCTTGTGACGCCAGACGGGGTTCTTCCACTCGTGCGGGGTCTTGTTCTCCTCCAGCACCAGTTCCTTGTTGACGTCCACGCCCAGACCGGGACGGACGGGCAGCTGCACGCGGCCGTCCACGAACTTGAAGTCGTCCTGGTTCTTGACATAGTCCAGCACGCTCTTGCCCACGTTGTAGTGGATGCCGATGCTCTGCTCCTGGATCACGGCGTTGTAGCAGGTGGCGTCCACATTCAGGCAGCTGGCCAGAGCGATGGGGCCCAGGGGGCAGTGGGGGGCCAGGGCAACGTCGTAGGCTTCGGCCATGGAGGCGATCTTCTTGACCTCGGTCAGGCCGCCGGCATGGCTCAGGTCGGGCTGGATGATGTCCACACCGCCGGCCTGCAGCAGGCGCTTGAAGTCATACTTGGTGAACAGACGCTCGCCGGTGGCAATGGGCACATTGCAGGCAGCGGCGATCTCCTTGAACACCTCCATGTTCTCGCACAGGACGGGTTCCTCGATGAACATGGGGTCGAACTCTTCCAGCTTCTTGGCCAGGACCTTTGCCATGGGCTTGTGCACACGGCCGTGGAAGTCGATGGCGATGCCGAAATACTTGCCGCAGCTTTCCCGGATGGCGGCCACGCGCTCCAGAACGGCGTCCACCTTGTCGTAGGTGTCGATCATCTGCAGCTCTTCGGTGGCGTTCATCTTGATGGCGGTAAAGCCGGCATTCTTGCGCTCCAGAGCAGCAGCGCCCACGTCGCTGGGGCGGTCGCCGCCGATCCAGCTGTACACGCGCATGTTGTCGCGGCAGGCACCGCCCATGAGCTGGTAGACCGGGGCGTTGAAGAACTTGCCCTTGATATCCCACAGGGCCTGATCAATGCCGGCAATGGCGCTCATCAGCACGCCGCCGCCGCGGTAGAACCCGGCGCGGTACAGCACAGCGGAAAAGTCCTCAATGCGCATGGGGTCCTTGCCGATGAGGTAGGGCTTCATCTCCTGGACACAGGCCAGAACGGTGGCGCAGTGGCCTTCCAGCACGGGCTCGCCCCAGCCGGTCAGGCCCTCGTCGGTCACGATCTCAACAAAGCCCCAGCGGGGACGGACGGTATAGGTGTTGACTTCAACGATCTTCATGGGAAATCATCCTTTCTCTTGTATTGCAGAAGGTTTCAATGGGTTCAGGTTCAGCGCTGGATCTGGTCCACCATGCCGCGGACGTAGGCGGCGCAGGCTTCCCAGTCGTTGGCGGCCACGGCGTCCTTGGGCATCAGGCTGGAGGCCAGGCCCACGCTGATGCAGCCGGCGTCAAAGAACTCGCGGATGTTGGCGGGGCTCACGCCGCCGATGGCCATGTAGTTGGTGCCGTCAAAGGGGCCCTGCAGGTCCTTGACGTAGTGGCGGGGCATGCTGCCGGCCGGGAACAGCTTCATGGTCTTGTAGCCGAACTGCAGGCTGGTGGCCACGTCGGTGGGGGTCAGCACGCCGGGCAGCAGGGCGATGTCGTTCTCGGCGCAGTAGCTGAACACATCCAGCGGGGTGCCGGGGGTCAGAAGGAACTGTGCACCGGCGTCCAGAGCGGCTTTGCAGCGCTCCACGGTGATGGCGGTGCCGGCACCCACGGTGCAGCGGTCCCCGAAATGGGTGCGCAGCATCGTGATCTGCTCCAGGGCGTGGGGGCTATTCAGTGCCACCTCAAAGAAGGGGGCACCGCCCTGCACGGCGGCCTCGGCGTAATCAATGGTCTTTTCCAGCGGAACGTTGCGCAGGATGGCCAGCAGCGGATGCTTGGAAACCAGATCGTAAGTGTCCATACAAAAAACTCCTTTCGGCAAAAAATGAAACCGGTGGTTTCAGCGGATCAGCGGTAGGTGATGGCAGCGCCGGTGAGGGCAGCTTCCATCTGGGCGGCGTCGGGGTAGCCCTCCACGTCGCCCGGGGTCTGGGTGGCCAGGGCGCCGCAGATGGCACCCATGCGGCCTGCGGTGACCACATCGCGGCCCTGCAGGATGCCGGCCAGGAAGCCGGCATTGAAGCCGTCACCGGCGCCGATGGGCTCAATGGGCTTACAGGGGTAGGGCGGCAGCTTTTCGCGGGTGGTCTTGTCGGCCACCCAGGCACCGTTGCCGCCGTCCTTGATGGCCACATACTGTGCGCAGCCGTCGCGGAACAGCAGATCGAAGATGGCGTCCGGGTCGCGCAGGCCGAACAGGGCGTCGGCCTCGTCCAGGCCCAGCAGCACGATCTCGCTCTGCAGGGTCAGCTCCCGGATCAGGGGGGCGTAGTCCTGCCCACGCCACAGTTTGCGGCGGATGTTGGGGTCAAAGCTGATGGCAACGCCTTTCTCCTTGGCCAGAGCAAAGGCGGCTTTGGTCATGGCCAGGCAGCTTTCGCTCAGCACGGGGGTGATGCCGCTCATGTGCAGCACCTTCACGCCGTCCAACAGAGCGGGGGTCACATCCTCGGGGCACAGGTGGCTGGCGGCGCTGTTCTCACGGTAGTAGAACACTTTGGTCTCGCCCACGCCGGTCTCCTTGAACATGATGCCGGTGCGGTGGTCGGGGTCGTAGATGACCCGGGAACAGTCCACGCCCTCGGCACGGAGCTGATTGCGGATGAAGCAGCCAAACTCGTCGGTGCCCAGGCGGCTGACCCAGGCGGCCTCCAGGCCCAGCTTGGCCAGGCCTACGGCCACATTGCTCTCGGCACCGGCGGTGCGGATGCCGAAGTTCTGCACATAGCGCAGGGCACCCACGCTGTCCGGGGTGAAGGCGGCCATGGTCTCGCCGATGGTGATCAACTGAGGCATAAATAACACTCCTTTTCTTATAGGGCTCAGAACTGCAGTTCTACGCTGCAGAGCATTCGTTCGATCTGACGCCGGGCTTCGTCCAGCGCCTGCCGGGCGCTGGCGGCGGCAGCGTCGCTGTAGCGATCCAGCGGGAAGGCAACGCTCAGCGCGGCCACCACTTTGCCGCTTTTGCGCAGCGGCACGCCGATGCAGCGGATGCCCCGGGTGCTCTCCTCACACTCGTAGGCAAAGCCGCTGGCCCGGATCTCGGCCAGCTGGTCGGCCAGGAGGCGGAAGTCGGTGATGGTGTGCTCGGTCAGCGGGTACAGGCCGTCGTAATACAGGGCCTTGAGCTGGGGCAGCTGGTAGTCGGCCAGCAGAGCCTTGCCCACGCCGGTGGCGTAGGCCGGCAGGCTGCGGCCCTCCACGGTGACGGTGTGGCTGTACAAGGGGCTCTCCACCTTTTTGAGGTAATAGACATCCCCGTTTTTCAGGCTGCCGAGGTGGCATGTCTCGTGGCAGACCGACACGATGTCGTGCATCAGGCGGTAGATCTCCCGCAGGGCGCTGGCTTCGTCCAGATAGGTGTTTCCAATGCGGAACGCCATGCGGCCGATGCGGTAGTGATGATCCTGGTCGTCCAGGGTCAGGTAGCCGCGGTCCCGCAGGGTGTGCAGCAGCGGGGAGATGCTGCCTTTGGCAATGCCCAGCTGCTGCGACAGCTGGGTCAGGGTGTAACCGCTGCCGTTCAGGCTGCACAGCTCCAGGATATCCAGGGCCCGGGCCAGGGAACGGTGGGCATCTCCGGAAGGCATGGGTCTCACTTCCTTTCCTTATATATAGGGCCTCTGAGAGGCATTCGGACCAGGTCGGGAAAACGACGAAAGTGTTCCGATGTGTTCCGCACAGGAATCCTGAAAACACCGGATGTGTTCGGATATCGGGCTATATTGGGACTTGCGTTCCGATATCTGAACAAAAATTGCGCGCTTTCTGGTTCGGACGGCTGAAAACTGCAGGCCGTCCGCCCTTTTTTCGGCGGCCGGAGCGCCGCCGATCGTTGCCTTTTGCACGGGATGCAGACACTTTTGGGGCCTGCGACGGCATTGTCGGACAACTTAATAAATTGCAAACGATTAAAAATAAGCGCAACATCGTTGCTTTTGAAAGGGACTTGGTTTTTTTTTCTGCAAATCTCTGCTCCAATTTCAGTATACGACACCGGAAAATAGACTGCAAGGGGCAGTTTGTTTTTCGTGGAAATGACAAGACGAGGAACAAAAAATTATAACATGCGCCGAAAATCCATATTTGTGCAGAAAATGTTAAAAAACTATTGACGGATGGAAAGAAAATTGGTAAATTTAGGACAGCAAAGTTGTTGTCGGACAACGACCCCACGGTGCCGGCCCGCAGCGGGGAAATGCCTGACAGCCATATCGGCCCGAGCGGACCCTGCGCCGGGCTGAGGAAAATGATTCTAAGGAGGAAATGAAACTATGTTGGATCCCAAATACATCCCATTGTTTATTGGCGGCTTTATCGCATGGATCTGCTTTATGATCTTTGTGGGCTGGATCACCAGCCGTGGCAAAAATGAGGGCAGCAGCTTCCTGACCGGCGGCGGCAACCTCGGCTTCTTCCTGATCTTCTGCACCGTGGGTGCTACCATGATCGGCACCGGTTCTTCCATGGGTGCCATTGGCAACGGCTTCAACCACGGTTGGGGCGGCGCCATCTACGGCCTGGGCGCATCGGCAGGTATCCTTTCTATGCTGCTGTTCACCAAGGCAAAGAACAAGGGCTTCCTGACCATGTCTGAGGAAGCACAGTATTACTACGGCGGCAAAAAGATCATCCGCCAGGTCATGGGCTTTATGATGTTCGTCATCGAGATCATCTGGCTGGGCAACCACCTGAACGGCGGTGCCAAGTACCTGGCTTACGTCACCCAGCTGCCGGACGTTACCTGTAAGATCATCACCGTTCTGGGCTTCGGCATCTACGTGTTCATCGGCGGCTACATGGCCGTTGTTACCACCGACGCTGTCCAGTTCATCGCTATCCTCATCGGCTTCCTGACCATCGCTATCCGTGCCATCCCCCTGGCAGGCGGCTATCAGAACGTGGTGGATACCTTCACCGCTGCTGGCAAGCCCGGCGCAATGACCTTCTACGGCCTGGGCTCCTACGGTGTCATGGCTGCCATAGCACTGGTGTTGTCCACAGCCATGGGCGTTATCGGTACCCCCACCCATCGTACCCGTATCTACACCTCCAAGGACGAAAAGACTGCTCGCAAGGCCTTCCTGGGCCAGGGCATCCTGCTGTTCGGCTGGAGCTTTGTTACCGCCATCATCGGCATGAGCTGCTTCACCATCGCCACCATGAATGGTGACACCCTGGCCAGCGGCGACTACGCCTTTGCTTACATGGCTACCAACGCACTGCCCCCGATCATCGGCATGATGTTCATGATCTGCGGCCTGTCCGCTACCATGTCCTCCGGTGACTCCGACGCCATCTCCGGCGTTACCATCCTGCTGACCGACGTGTACCCCAGCGTCACCGGCAAGACCATCAAGGAAGAAGATTACGCCAAGTACAGCCGTATCGCTCTGATCTGCACCCTGGGCGCTGCCTTCTTCATCACCCTGTTCGTCAACGACGTTATCGGCTACATCTCCACCATCGTGGGCGCCTTCCTGCCCGGCGTGGCTGTGGCTATGCTGCTGGGCCGCTTCTGGAAGCGTGTCAACTGGCAGGGCGGTCTGGCCTGCATCGGCTCCGGCACTCTGCTGGGCGTGCTGATCCTGGTGCTGCCTTCCTTCAAGAACTGGATCAACGCCACCATGGGTGGTCCGGCTGTGCCTGCTACCATCATTTCTCTGGTGTTCGGCATCGTGGTCTCTCTCATGTTCCCTGCTGACACCACTCCCGACGATGTGCGCCTGAAGCACGTTATGGATGACCGTCGCGGCACTGTCGTGGAAAAGGTCGCTGCTGCTGAGGCTGCTGCTGAGGAAGAAGAAGATCTGTAAGATCTATTGAGCCGGCAAACTGTAAATCTGTTTCTCCGAAAGGGGCGAGGGCATACGCCCTTGCCCCTTTCATCGTTTGCGGCAGGGTCGCCTTGCCGCAGGGCAAATTCATAGCAAGAGGGAACTTATCATGAAACGTATTTTGATCCAGAACGGCACCCTATACGATGGCCTGGGGGGCCAGCCCTACCAGGCAGACCTGCTGGTGCAGGACGACCGTATTGCTCAGATCGCTCCGGGCATCACGGAACCGGCAGACCAGGTCATCGACGCCACCGGCAAGGTGGTGACCCCGGGGTTTGTGGATATCCACCGTCACCACGACGCAAAGCCCCTCAACGACCCGCACTTTGGCGAGGTGGAGCTGGCCCAGGGCATTACCACGGCAGTGGCAGGCAACTGCGGCATCAGCATGACCCCCCGCCCGGAATCGGACGAGGCAGCAAAGGAGTATTATTCCTTTGAAGAAGCCGTCATGGGCCCCATCGGCCTGGACGGCCCCCACACCTACCGTGATTATCTGGCTGCCCTGCACAAGACCGCGCTGCCACTGAATGTTGCCGCCATGATCGGCACCGGCACCGTCAAGATCTGCGTCAAGGGCTTTGCCGACACTCCCTACACCCAGCAGGAGCTGGACGACGCCCGCGCCCTGATCGAGGACGCCATGGCCGCCGGTGCTCCCGGTGTGTCGCTGGGCATCATGTACCTGCCGGAGTGCTACTCCTCCACCGATGAATTTGCCTACATTCTGGAGCCGGTGGGCCGGTATCACCGGGTCATCACCACCCACATCCGCGGTGAGGGCGACAGCATGGTGCAGAGCGTGCGCGAGGTGATCGAGATCGCCCGCCGCGTGGGCTGTGCCCTGGAGATCAGCCACTTCAAGAGCTGCGGCATGAAGAACTGGGGCAAGGACATCCACACCGCCATTGCCGACATCGAAGCCGCCCGCGCCGAGGGCATGGACGTGACCGTGGACTTCTACCCCTACGAGGGCGGCAGCACGGCCCTGACCACCATGCTGCCCCCGGTGTTCGTGGCCGGCAACATGACCCGTGCACTGGAAAAACTGGGCACCCCCGAAGGTGTGGAGGAGTTCCGCCGTACCAGCAGCGTGTTGTACGACGACTGGGACAACTTCTGCATCACGCTGGGCTGGGACCGCATCATCATCAGCGGCGTGGTCCGGCCCGAAAACGAGAAGTTCCTGGGCATGCGGGTGACGGAGGCTGCCGAGAAATTCGGCTTTGAGGACGCCGCTGCACTGGCCGCCTACCTGATGCACAGCGAGGACGGTAAGACTGCCATCATCAATATGTCCATGAGCCAGGATGATATTGATACGGTGGCGCGTCTGCCCTGGTCCAATATCATCTCCGATGCCATCTATGCCAAGACCGACACGCCCCACCCCCGCATGTTCGGTGCCTTCCCCAAGGTGCTGCGGGAGTATGTGGCCGAGCGCGGCATCTACACGATGCAGGAGGCCATCCGCCGGATGACCAGCCAGCCCGCCGCAAGAATGGGATTGGTCGGACGAGGGAGCTTGCAGAAAGGCAACTATGCTGATATACTGGTATTCGATCCGAAGAAGTTCACGGATCATGCCACCTTCACGAATCCTGCCCAGAAGGCCACCGGTCTGGACTGGTGCATCGTCAACGGCCAGGTCGCCATTGACCACGACCGGCGCACCACGACCGGTGCCGGTATGGTGCTGACGGTGTAAGGAGCTGCCATGTCGATCGCGATCCTTCTGCAGCAGATCCTGATCATCTTTCTGGAGATCGGCACCGGTGCAGCCGTGACCAAACTGGGCATCATGGACGACGGGAACAGCAAGTTCCTGTCCAACCTGGTCATGTCGGTCACCCTGCCCTGCACCCTGCTGGCCAGTGCCAGCATCGACGGCGGCCGCGAGGCCGTGGCCGGCATGCTCAAAGGCTATGTGGTGCTGGAGATCTTCTACATCCTCACCATCGGCATCTGCCTTGTGCTGAGCAGGGCCATGCACCTGACCCGCGGCCAGAAGGCCGTGCTGGTGGGTGCCGCCGTCATGCCCAACAGCGCCTTCATCGGCATCCCACTCATCAGCGCCCTGCTGGGCAGCGAGGCGGGTGCCCTGTACGGTGCCGCCGGCATCATGGCCTACAACATCCTGTTCTTTACTTATGTACAGCACCTGTTCGACCCGGAAGCCAAGGTGAGCATCAAAGCATTCCTTACCCCCACCAACATCACCACCGCCATCATGGTGGTCATGCTGGTGACAGGCCTGCGGCTGCCCGCCATTCTGGACAGCTTCTGCAAGGCGGTGGGCAACACCACCACGCCGCTGGCCCTCATGATCGCCGGCGGCATGCTGGCCCGCAGTGACCTGAAAAAACTGGTCACGAACCCCATGGTATGGCTCATCACCGCCCTGCGGTGCGTCGTGTTCCCGCTGGGCTTCCTGGCGGCGCTGTACTTCCTGCCGCTGGACCGCACCCTGTGCATGGCGATCCTGATTCTGGCCTCCTGCCCGGCAGGCAGCCTGACGGCCGTGCTGGCAAAACAGTACGACACCGAGGGCGAGCTGGCAAGCCAGGCCGTTGCACATTCCACCCTTAGTATCCTGATCAGCGTGCCGCTGGTGCTGAGCCTGGGCAGCACGCTGTTGGGAATATAAACAAGTCGCTTCACAGTCGGCGCACACCGGCTGCGGAACATCTTTCAACCGGCAGCAGCCCCCGTTTCGGCTGCGTCAGAGAAAAAGAAGAGAGGTTTTTTCTTATGGCAAATGTCTACGATAAGCTCAAGGAAATGAACATCACCCTGCCCGCACCCCCGCCGAAGGGCGGCGTCTACACTCCGGTCATGGAGTTCGGCGATCATCTGCTGTACTGCAGCGGCTGCGGCCCTGACATCGGCGACGGCCACAACATCGTGGGCAAGGTCGGCGGCGACCTGACCCTGGAGCAGGGCCAGAAGGCTGCTTACAACTGCATGCTGAACCTGCTGGCCAATCTGGACGCCAAGCTGGGCGACCTGAACCGCATCAAGCGCTGCGTCAAGGTCCTGGGCTTTGTCAACTGCACCGATGATTTTGCACAGCAGCCGCAGGTCATCAACGGCGGCTCCAACCTGCTGTTCGAGCTGTTCGGCGAGGAGAAGGGTCTGCCCGCCCGCACTGCCATGGGCACCAATTCCTGCCCGGGCAACATCGCGGTCGAGATCGAGATGCTGGTGGAGTATGAATAAGATCAACGACAACCTCTATACCTTTGAGGGTCAGCAGGACATCGTAAGCCCGCAGCTGGTCTATTACCCGGCGATCATCCGCGAGAATATCCGCAAGATGATCGACATTGCAGGCGGCGCTGCCCGCCTGTGGCCCCACATCAAGACCCACAAGATGGCCGAGGTGGTCCAAATGCAGATCGAGGCGGGCATCGACCGCTTCAAGTGCGCCACCATCGCCGAGGCTGAAATGGCCGCCAAGGCCGGTGCGAAGCACCTGACTCTGGCGTACCCGCTGGTGGGCCCCAATATCAAGCGCTTTGCCGCGCTGCAGGCCGCCTTCCCGGAGGTGGAGTTCTTTGCCATCGGCGATGACACGGAGCAGATCCGCAAGCTGGGCCAGACCTGCAAGGCCAATGTGCTGATGGATGTGGACATGGGCCAGCACCGCACCGGTGTGCCGCTGGATAAAGTGGAAGCGATGTACCGGGAGTGGAACACCCTGCCCGGCATCGTCATGCGCGGCATGCACTGCTACGACGGCCACCGCCACGAGAGCAGCGTGCAGGAGCGCGAGGTGGCTACCGCCCCTGTGGACAAGCAGATCGAGGAGATCAAGGCCCGCCTGAAGGCAGACGGCATCTGCTGCGAGATCCTGATCATGGGCGGCACCCCGTCCTTCCCGGTGCACGCCGAGATGACCGGAGAGTTTTTGAGCCCCGGCACCTGCGTGATCCAGGACGCTGGGTACCGCAAGGCCTACCCGGATTTGAAGTTCACCCCGGCTGCCGCCCTGCTCACCCGCGTGGTGAGCCGCCCCAGCCGCGACACCTTCACGCTGGATCTGGGCTGCAAGGCCGTGGCCACCGATCCCCAGCCGGAGCGCGCGGAGATCGTGGGCATGGAGTATGCCCGCACCGTGATCCAGAACGAGGAGCACTGGGTGGTGCGTGTGCCGGAAGAGCACATCGCCGACATCCCGCCCATCGGGACCGAGCTGTTTGCCATCCCGACTCACGTCTGCCCCACCAGCGCCCTGTACCCGGCGGTCCCGGTGGTGGAAAATGGCAAGGTCACAGGCTGGTGGAAGGTCGCTGCGCGTGACCGCCGCCTGACCCTGTGAGAGAGTATCTGAGAGTTTTATAAGGAGTTGAATATGATTCTGAAAAGTCAGCAGGTCCGTTCCCTGTCCCCTGAGATGGACCCCCTGCGCATGGGCATGGGCTGGACGGTCGATGACCTGAGCAAGCCCCAGATCATGGTGGAGAGCACCTACGGCAACAGCCATCCGGGCTCCGGCCACCTGAATATCTTTGTGGAAGAGGCTGTCCGCGGCGTGAACGACCACGGCGGCAAGGCTGCCCGGTATTTTGCCACCGACATGTGCGACGGCATGGCACAGGGCCATGACGGCATCAATTACTCGCTGGCCCACCGCGAAGCCATCACCAACCTGGTGGAAGCACAGGCCAACGCCACCACCTTTGACGGCGGTGTGTTCATTTCCAGCTGCGACAAGGCCATGCCCGCCATGCTCATGAGCATCGGCCGCATGAAGGACATGATGGCAGCCATCGTGGTCACCGGCGGTGTCATGGAGGCATACGACCTGCCCGCCAAGTACACCGAGAACGACCCCGGCTGTGCCATCAACGAGCTGCTCACCCTGGAGCAGATCGGCAAGTTCAGCGCACAGTACGAGCGCGGCGAGATCCCGGCTGAGCAGCTGACCTACTACAAGCAGCACGCCTGCCCCAGCTGCGGTGCCTGCTCCTTTATGGGCACTGCCTCCACCATGCAGGTCATGGCCGAGGCTCTGGGCCTGATGCTGCCCGGCACCGCTTTGATGCCGGCCACTGCCCCCGAGCTGAAGCAGGCTGCCTACGACGCCGGTGCACAGCTGATGAAGCTGGTGGAAGCCGGTGTCACCGCAGGCGATATCGTGGATATGCGCAGCTTTGAGAACGCCATCATGGTCCATGCGGCCATTTCCGGCTCCACCAATGCCCTGATGCACATCCCCGCCATTGCCCACGAGTTCGGCTTCGAGATCGACGCCGACACCTTTGACCGGATGCACCGCGGCGCACACTACCTGCTGAACATCCGTCCCGCAGGCGACTGGCCCGCACAGTATTTCTACTATGCAGGCGGCGTGCCCCGCATCATGGAAGAGATCAAGTCCATGCTGCATCTGGATGCCAAGACCGTTACCGGCAAGACCCTGGGCGAGAATCTGGAGGAGCTGAAGAAGAACGGCTTCTACGAGCACTGCGATGCCCTGCTGGCCGAGAAGAGCAAGAAGATCGGCCGCGAGATCAAGCGCACCGACATCATCCGCAGCTTCGACGAGCCCATCGGCACCAACGGTTCCATCGCCATCCTGCGCGGCAACCTGGCCCCGGAAGGCTGTGTCATCAAGCACACCGCCTGCCCCAAGGCCATGTTCAAGGCGACCTTGACCGCCCGCCCCTTCGACTGTGAGGAGGACGCCATCGACGCCATCCTCCACGGCCGCATCCACCCGGGCGATGCCGTGTTCATCCGCTACGAAGGCCCCCGCGGCAGCGGTATGCCGGAGATGTTCTACACCGGCGAGGCCATCTGCTCCGACCCGACCCTGGCCTCCAGCGTGGCCCTGATCACCGACGGCCGCTTCTCCGGCGCAAGCCGCGGCCCCGTCATCGGCCATGTCAGCCCGGAA
>UMCM01023269.1_pt1 | contig 28984 bp, 24 predicted proteins | sample 1964231 | NCBI WGS metagenome assembly UMCM01 (sample SAMEA4835968, study PRJEB28245) | human gut metagenome | biome: gut microbiome; material: fecal sample | place: Denmark | collected 2008
GCAATGATGAAATCGACGGAGCGTTTTAATATTTGCTCCGCCTTATTCATGTTGTCTTTATATTGTTTATTTTCCATTTATTTTTTATGCATCAATTAACTAAGCTTGAAGCTATGTTGTTCGTTATTTGTCGAGTTTTTCGTAAATCGAATTGTTGCTCTTATATTCAGGTACAATCTCCTTCATCTTCTTCACAATGAGCATTTCATCGTACAACTTACTCTTTTCAACTAAGTCATCAATCTGGTTTGAAACTTCTGAATAGTCGTATTCACGAACTTTAGCAATTCTAATCTTATCATTGAATGATGGCTTGGTAGATTCTTTGTCGTTTAGTACTTCCTCGTAGAGCTTTTCACCAGCTCTTAACCCAGTGAATTTAATTTCTACATTCTTAGCTCCACTGAGGTTAATCATTCTCTGTGCCAAGTCAGCAATCTTGACTGGTTTACCCATGTCAAAGACAAAAATCTCACCACCATTACCCTTTGTACCAGCTTCCAAGACGAGTTCGCAAGCTTCAGGAATCAGCATGAAATAACGGATGATATTAGGGTCGGTAACTGTAACAGGACCACCATTCTTAATCTGTTTTTTAAACAGCGGAATGACAGAACCATTAGAACCCAAAACGTTGCCAAATCGTGTGGTAACAAACTGGGTTTCACCTTTGATGATACCTTCTTTCACGGCTTTGTTGAGGCTTTGAACATAAATTTCACAGATACGTTTTGAGCATCCCATCACATTGGTAGGATTTACAGCCTTATCAGTTGATATCATTACAAATTTCTTTACGCCATACTTGACAGCCAAATCTGCCAGGATTTTGGTACCATAAACATTATTTTGAATGCTCTCACATGGATTGTTCTCCATCATAGGAACATGTTTATATGCAGCAGCATGGAAAACATAGTCAGGCTGGTAAGTCTTGAAGATATGTTCCATTCTGGACTTGCTACAGATAGTGGTGACGATGGTTTCAGCTTTAATATCAGGAAATAGCTTCGCCATCATCAATCGTATATCGTGCTGCGGAGTCTCTGCACTATCTATCAGAATTAATTCCGCAGGACTGTTCTTGGCGATTTGTCTTACTATTTCGCTTCCGATACTTCCAGCAGAACCTGTAATCAATATGCGTTTGCCATGAAGCATAGCACCTACGCTTTCCATATCGATGCTGATTTCATCTCGTGGTAAAAGATCCTCAATGCTAACTTCTTTGAGTTGTTGTTGCTGCTCTGTATTCCATTCCTGTGTAGTAGGCATATAAATACGAATACCTTCAGCAAGTATAGCATCCTGGAACTCCTTGTCTGCACGTAAATTATTGATGGCACCTGGAGAAACCAACAGGGTAGAGATCTTATTGTCTCTCATCACCTTGATGGTGTTCTTGTCGAGTGCATATACCTTAGCTCCCATCAGGTGATGGTGTTTGATTTCTACATCATCAGAAATAAATCCCATGAGTTTGAACTTCATGGGCTTATCATTCTTGATTTGCTTAGCGAGACCGATGCCACCTTCCTTTACACCATATATAAAAGCATTCTTGATGTTATAATCTGATAAAGATACATCAAATACGGTTTTGGCTATGACTCTGATGGCCCACAAGATAAGTGTTGCAACAAGTGAACCTAAGATGATATTGCAATACTGAATCTCAACTCTTGGAAATAATTGAGTATTCAGCAGCATGTTCTTAGTCAGTACAGATAAAACTGCACCGACAGTTACTGCATAGAATACTTTCTGCAAATCAACAAAAGAAGAATATCTTAGAATGCCATCGTAAGTGTGGAACATCCTAAAACCTATGGCATGGAACATCGTGAAAATTGCAAAGACAGCAGAGAGTTGTCCTAATATTCCTAATGCCTGTGCTCCGCTATTAATTTGCTGGTATATAAAAAGGTATGAAAAATATATCACAGCACAATCTATCCAAAAAATACACCAATAGGGTAGTGACTTTTTGGAAAAATACCAATTTGATAATTTACTGAAGAACCTCATATTCTTTTATCTAATATTAGGTTGTTTTATTTATGATGTTTATTGTATAATGTTTTCTTTGATAGTGTCGATGATGTAATGAACGTCTTCATCTGTGACACATGGACCACTCGGCAAACATAGACCTTTATGGAATAAATTTTCACTTACTCCATTTGTATAGGATACACAATCTGAATAAACTGGCTGACAGTGCATAGGCTTCCATAATGGTCTTGCCTCAATAGATGCTTGGTCAAGTGCAATTCGTAATGCTTCTACGTTCTTATTTGGTTCGATATTCGTATGAACATTCTTTGCCTCATGTGTAACCCCTGCAGCTCCTCCTACAGCACCTGTAATAATTTGATTATATGCTTTTTCTTCGCCCTTAATATGAATGTTATCGTCTAACACAATTGTATTGAGCCAGAAATTTGAATCATAATCAGATGTGGGATTATTATGTACCGTAATACCTTTGACGTCAGCAAGAAGTTTCTCATATAGTTCGTGTATGTGTTTATGATGTGCTATATGTTCATCTAATACAGTCATCTGACCACGACCAATTCCTGCACATACATTGCTCAGTCGATAGTTATATCCAATATGTTCATGTTGATAGTAAGGATATGATTCTCTTGCTTGTGTAGCATAGAACATGATTCGTGCTTGGCTTTCAGTGTCTGAACATATCAGTGCTCCACCACCACTTGTAGTAATCATTTTGTTACCATTGAAGCTTAATACACCATATTTTCCAAAAGTACCACACACTTGTCCTTTATAGCGTGAGCCAAGACCCTCTGCAGCATCTTCTATGAGCGGAATATCGTATTTGTTGGCGACTTGTATGATTTCGTCAATCTTGGCTGGCATACCATATAGATAGACCACAATGATGGCTTTTGGTTTTTTGCCAGTCTTTTCTATTCTATCAGCGATAGCTTTGTCCAAGAGTTGTGGATCCATGTTCCAAGTTTCCTTTTCGCTATCCACAAATACAGGTTTTGCACCTAAATATTTAATAGGATTACTTGAAGCACAAAATGTAAAAGTTTGTACCATCACTTCATCACCAGCTTTTACATCACAGTCTATTAAGGCAAGGTGTACAGCTGCAGTTCCTGCACTTAATGCAACAACTTCCTTGTTTTGACCCACAAAATTCTCAAGATCTTCCTCAAAACCATTGACATTAGGACCTAATGGAACAACCCAATTGGTATCAAAAGCATCTTTGATATATTTCATTTCGTTACCACTCATGTGGGCAAGACACAAGTAAATTCTTTTTCTGTTTTCCATTGTTTAAAATATTTTAGAGTCGTGAACATCAGTTATAGATGGTGTTCTTCTATATTAATTCTTTATTGTATGAAATTCTCTTTCCTGTTACTGTAGCAATAATCATTTTTAAGTCCATGATAAAACTATAGTGGTAAAGGTAATAGAGATTTATTTTAACTTTGTCAGGATAAATAATATTGTCGTTATATTCCTGTGGATTGGCTTGTTTAGCAAGCAATTCCTCTTCGTCTCTATATTTCAAACTGGCTGGTCCTGTAATACCTGGGCGAAGTTTTAGGATTTCTCTATCTTCTCCTTTTAAGTTATCTGCGTATCCTGGTACGTCTGGTCGAGGTCCAACGAAACTCATATCCCCAATCAGTACATTCCAAAGTTCTGGCAGTTCATCTATCTTATATTTTCTTAGTTTAGCTCCAAGAGGAGTGATACGGCTTTCACCTGCTACGGATACAGAAGATCCTCCATGATTTTGAGACATGGAACGGAACTTGTACATCGTAAACAACTTACCATCTTTTCCAACTCTCTTTTGAGTAAAGATAGCTGGTCCGTCAGGCATTTTAATGCGGATAAGAATCCACGTTGTAAGCAATATTGGACTAAGTAAAATGAGTCCGATAATAGCTGTTACTCTATCGAAGATGTATTTAATAATCATTTTGTGAAATATGATGTTTTTATTTATAAACGCTTTATTATTGCGTTTATTGCATATCCCACGAAACATATTGTAGAATAAATTGGATTTATATGCTCAATTTCTCTATAAACTTTCCAAACATCTTTGGCTGCTTTCCATTTTTTTGCTGTGTTAGATGTTGAAACTAAACGGTAGTTGGCTAATGTTTTTTGCAGTCCATATGCCTTAAAACCTCTTTTCATAATGAGTAGCCATAATGCCATGTCATGAGAACTTTTGATATTAGGCATCAAGAATGAACCTGTTTTTTCCTTATCTATGATAACTGTTAGGCATCCTATAATAGTATTGCGCAGATATCCATGATAACCTATTACTTTGGGAGCGTGGATACTATTTCCAGTTGGGGTTCCATCTTCTTTCATTACGCTATAGTTACTGAAAGAGAAAGCGATATTATTTTTTTCCATAAACCTGATTTGAGTTTCTAGTTTGTTAGAAATCCATGTGTCGTCACTGTCTAAAAATGCAATATATTTTCCTGTAGCATTTTGCAAAGATATGTTCCTTGCAGCTGCAGCGCCGCTATTTTTCCCTGTAGAAAATAGTTGAATTCTATTGTCTATTTCTTGAAACTTTTTAATGATATTAATAGTGTCATCTTTAGAACAATCATCTGTTATCAAGAGTTCCCAATTACTATAGGTTTGTTCTATTACAGATTGGATTGCTGCAGCAATAAATTTTGCAGCATTGTAAGATGGCATGATAATACTAACTTTATTCATAACTAAATATTTTTTTGCAAAAATACTAAATTTTATTGAATTGACCAATTTTTATTTGTATGTTTCAAATAAAAATAGTATTTTTGCATTGTTTAAAAACATAATTAGTTTTGGAAGATAAAATAAGTGTTAAAAAATATACAAAGTGTGCTTTTAGGATTGTTGGATATGATTAGATTTGTAAAAGGCAATTTATTGGAAAGTTCTGCTCAAGCACTTGTCAATACTGTAAATACGGTAGGAGTGATGGGTAAAGGTATAGCTTCACAATTTAAGGAGGCTTACCCTAATAATTATATTGTCTACAAAAAAGCATGTAAAGATAAACTTATTCGGGTTGGTTCTATGTTCTTAACTCAAGAACAAAATGTATATGGAATTCATAAAATCATAGTAAACTTTCCTACAAAAAAGACTAGGAGAAAGCCCTCTGAATATTCCTAGTATATGGGGAATATGTTCGTCTTGTATTAAATCATCTTTATAAATTTGAAAAGCAAAATATAGAATTATTATATGTTTAAGATTACTAATTATAAAATTTATAAGCACGCCTGGATTGACAAGCGTGCTCCACATTTTGGTGAAAAGTTAGACTCAACTTCAATTAGCGAGTTGTTATCTAATGGAGGTATAATGGTTAGAAACACCTATGACTTTGATTGTGAAAAAGAAACTTCATTTTGGTATGTGATTAAAGATAGTTTTGAAGGTATGGAAGAGTTGTCTTCAAGGTGTCGTGGTAAAGTACGACGAAGTTTGAAAACTTACGATGTGAGACGAGTGTCAGCACAAGAGTTATTAGCTGTTGGCTTGCCTATATATCAAGTGGCTTGTAAATCATATAAGGTTAAAGCGGACATAATTACCAAGCAGCAGTTTGAGGATAGGATTGCTTCTTGTGAAAAAGCTGGTAATACGGACTTTTGGTGTTTGTATGATAGGACTACCAGTGAAGCCGTTGCTTTATCGATTAATACTGTTTATGGTGATTGCTGTGAATATAATACGCTGAAGTGTAAGCCTTCTGCAATGCATAATTCTACCTATCCATATTATGGATTGCTTTATGAAATGAATCGATATTATTTGGAAGAGTTGGGGATGAAATATGTCAACGATGGCTCAAGAAGTATAACGGAACATTCTAACATTCAACCATTCTTAATTGATACATTTCATTTTCGCAAGGCTTATTGCAAATTACAAGTAGAATATAAATGGTGGATGAGGGTATTAATAACCTTTTTATATCCATTTAGAAGTAAAATTCTTTATCTGCCTATCAGGTCTTTGTTGAGAATGGAATCTTTTGCAAGGTTGTCAAAAAATATTATTAAATAGTGTTCGCTGAATTAATACTAAGTATTTGATAATTATAAATTTATAAGCACGCTTGGATTGACAAGCGTGCTTCATATTATGGTGAAAAGTTAGACTCAACTTCAATTAGCGTCATGTAAAAATGCTAAATTGTCTTGTTAACTTTGTAATAACTCATATAATAATTCTGTTTCTTTACTTATTTTTCTCCAATCATAGAATTTTTCTATTTTTTTCCAACCTTCATCGTCTTTTTTGATATTCAGAATATCTTCTGGTGAATGAAGAATATTGAGGAGTGTCTTTTGGAGATTTTCTATTTTGGCATCACCTATATTCCACCCTATATGTGCAATACTAATAGGTTCGCTGATACCTCCAACATTGGTTGTTATAACTGGGATATGTTCAGAAAGTGCAGTAAGTAGAGCACCACTTTGTGATATTGTCCTATATGGTAGAAGATAAGCATCAGTATGTTTAAGCCAAAACATATATTCTTCGTTTGAAATGCGCTGATTTTTTATGTATACATTTTTATAATTTCCAATTAGTTTGTAATCTATCTTATCAAATTTTCCAGCCATAACAAGTACGCATTTGTCTGACTGATTTAGCTGTGGGGTTTTGAACCATGCTTCTATTATTAAATCACTTCCTTTATAGTAGCTTTGTTCACCTAAAGAAGTAAATACAATCTTATCTTGAATGATTTCATGCAGTGGTGAATTTCTAAATTGATTTTTATATTCAATTTCATTATATTTCATTTTTAATAAACCATGTTTTATTATAGCCACTTTTTCTTGTTCTATATGAAATAATCCACAAAGTTCCTCTTGGGTATTAGCACTGTGAACTATAATCTTATCAGATAAGTTCTTGTAAATTTTTCGATAGATATCATGGTATGTATTTCCTGTGTTATGTGGTAATACATTGTGAGCTGTATGGATAATTTGGATTCGAAAAATTTTCTTAACGACTTTCCAAAACAAGTAGTCCAACTTAGGTATTTTGAACCATTGAATGTGAACCAAAACAGGTTTATATTTAATAATCAATATAGCTATGTAGATTAGAGATATCACATAACTCAATGATTTCCTGAATACATTCTTAATGTAGTTGTATTTAAATACATAAATGTATTTTAATTTAGGATTAATCTTATAGTCATAATATTTACTACATAAATATATTATTTCACAATCTATTTCCTTTGTCACAGAATAATCATATTCAGAGAGATTATTCATAGATTGTGGGTCAATATAGAAGATTTTTTTTTTCATAATTGTTCTTTGTTTATAGTTTTTGCTATAGCATCAAGGAAACCATGTCCAAAATGAATATCTGGTTCAATATAGTTTCCTTCTCCCCATTCATTCCATGATTTGAGGAAAAGAATCTGATGCTCTTCACTTTTTTCTTTGATTATTTCTTTTGCTTGAAGGATATGTTCTTTGAACTTTTCTGGCGTTGCATTTACATATATGCCATCCTGGCTTGCTACGCGAGGTGTTCTGTCCCACTGAGGCAATATAGTAGGATAGACATTTTCCCATGTATCTTCAGGAGCAAAATAGTTTTTTACGGTTTTTGCGTAGTCATATTTGATGCTTCCTGTAGGAAGGCCAAGATATCTCAGACCTGTTTTAAACAAATTTTTCCATTTCCCTTCATAAAGCATTTCACCTCTTCTCTTTCCAAAAGAGTTGACTGCATCAAAGCCCATGCCTAAAACACTTTCATAGATATTTTTGCTGCTTTCAAGATTTGGTAGAGTTCTAACGTGATTTCCTTCGTTGTCTAGTTTGAAGGTTAGCGTTGATGGTGTCATACCAACAAAATGGAAACCAGGTAATCCATGTTTTTTTGCAAGTGAACGCCATGTTTTCAGAAATCTGTCAACATGGGGAAAGTCAAATACACTATAAATGACAAAGAGTAGTTTGCCATCTACCTTTATATATCGGTGATCTTTGAATGCTGGCAACAATGACATGAAATGCTCTATATCATCATCTTTTCCTGGATATTCCTGTTTGATAAGTATGGAGTCCTTTTGCATGGCAGATTTGCTTTCCCATGTTTTATTGCTCCATGTATGATTAGCCCAGCATATACAGAAAGGGAAATCAGGCTTACCAGATTCTACCACTTCATTGAATGGACGTTCAAGGAGTTGTTTTCCATGTCCAAACCAATAATGATAATAGCAGAATCCTTCTATGCCTGCTTCTTTTGCCAATTCTGCCTGTTGTATGCGTGTTTCAGGCAAGCGTAAATCATAAAAACCCAAATCAGCAGGGATTCTTGGTTGCTGATGACCTTTAAACAAAGGTTTAGCCTTTGCAACATTTGTCCATTCTGTGAAACCTGGTCCCCACCAACTGTCGTTTTCAGGAATTGGGTGGAATTGGGGAAGGTATAATGCTATAATTCTTGGTGTCATTTTTCTATTTCTTTTTGTTTTATATTTAATGGGAATCTCTTTAAAAGTACCTCATGATATCTTAAGTACCCATATAGAAATAAATATGTTATTATTTTTAAATTTGCTGTGTCTGAATAGTTAAACAGATACATTCCTCCTTGCATGCTAACGCACATTGTTATGTACAGTAATAGCAATTGGTGAAGTGTTATGTTATCTGATTCTGTTTTTGTCTTATAATACATCCAGACATATATAGTCAGAAATATAATTACAGCAATTGTTGGTCCATAATCAATGGTAAAGTCACCTACAAAAGTAGTGAAATAATAATCGTCTATTTCTAGATTAGGATATTTCTGTCTTCTTTCTACATAGTTCTTTGGGACGTCTGATTTGATTAAACGCAGAAATAAGTTTGCTGTTCTTTCTCCGTTTCTTGTACCACCAGGATCCAGTCCATAATTGTTGAAATAGAGACTTCCTTGTCCTATATACCAATTGAGAAAACTGGTTACAGTACTGCCCGCTCTATCACCGAATCGACTGACGGTAATGGCCCCAACTGGTAACATTATTAGCGCAATGGAAATAATTCCTACACGCTTAAATATCTGATTCACTTTCTTGTCGAGATATTTTTTGAAAAGAAGATATGCTCCAAAAATAGTAAGAACACTTGTTATAACTCCTGTTCTTTGTCCATTGATGACAGACATCAATATACCGATTCCTACTGTACACCAAAGTAAAGAGGTTATTATCTTCTTTGAATTTAGAGTCATGTAATACATCGCTAAAAAGATAGCGATGTCAGAGAATGCGTTAAAAATAACTGCTGGTATATTTGATATGGCAGCGCCCGTATCTTCTGCTCCTTTTGCACTTTCAAGATATGCATCCTTGCCTGCATCAGCATCTGTGAATAATTTAACGATTCCTGTGCCAAAGTTTGATATAATATTTGGAATCAGTAAAAAACCACAGATAATAATCAGAATAGATAGATAATTAAGCATTCTGGTATTGGGATCTTCTATTTTTATTGTAGGATGAAAATGATTATTGATGATAGGGAGTAGAGCTAACATCATCATTCCATATAGGTAAATGTACGGAAACAATGTTAGATTATTAAATGACATTGAAAAAATAGGGTCATTCAAAGAGTCTATAGAGATAATACCATATAGAATATACATGAATATGATACCGCTTCCTGCATCAATGGAATGGTGCTTGAAGTGATACCATATAAATGTTGCAACCCAAAGCAAAAGGTAGCTACATGCCAGTATATTATTTATTGTTGTATCTTGCATTTACGAGTTATAAATTTTCTTGTATATTTATTAAACGTATTTTTTTCCATTTTATTGAGTCCCACTGTATAAGTAAGTACAATTAAAATGATTGGCAGTATGATTACTTCCATCAATAGCTTAATAACATCATGGGTATTTCCTTCATGTATATACTTATATATAAATAAACCAATGAGCGTTATAGCGCTTGCTGGAATAACAAATGTGCTAAAATAGCTTCTAATAGAAAATGTACGATAACTTTCCTTTAAACATAGTAATCTTACAATATGAGCAATTATGCAAACTCCTATCATTGCTGTATAAATATGATATGATTCATAATGATAATGGAATAGAATCCATGCAACAGGTAGTGACATCAGTGTAACGCTCTCAACACAGAGATGATATCTTTTTATATTACCTGTGGCTTGTATGATAATCGTTATGGGATTGTTCATGGCTAAACATATCGTATATATTATCACAAGGCGCGAAAACAGGATTATTTCCTGATTTACAGAATCTCCTAACCAAATCTTTTCAATTAATGGCATTTCTATTATCATAGGTAAACCGATGATTAATAGTAGATAATACATAAACTTATTGCTAAAACTAAATAATTGTTGCAAGTAGTGTTCGTTCTTTTCTGCGTATGATTTAATCATTGCAGGGCGTACTGCAAGTACCATGTTATTACTTAGTGTTGTAAAGGCATTGCTTATCTGTAATGCTATTGCAAAGGATGCGTTAGTTAATGGACCAAAGAATGAATTCAAGAGAAGGGTACTTCCTTGAACCATTGTTATTTTGGCGAAAGAGCCAAATAATGTCCAACCAGAGAATGACAGTATCTTTTTGTATAAACCTGTGTCTTTTACATTTATATAATGTTTACATTCTTCGTATCTGTTATATCCCCATAAGGCATAACTTATATATATAAGAATCGCAACAAGCATTAGTCCAAGACAATAGAAAGAGAGATTGTCCCAAAAAACTTTTCCTATTAAGAATGCTACGAGTAATTTCAACAGACATTCTACACTTGATATAGCTGCATAGATTCCCATATCCTCATGAGCAAATATTGTAGAAGTAAATGGAATTTGCAAGATAGTGCAAAGAAATGTAATAACTGCGAAATGAAAGCAAAGTGTTACTATTCCTATTTTTTCAATAGGAACTACTAATTTGTTTTCTATGTACCATATTCCTGCGAGCTCAAGTATGATAAAAATTATCAAAGCTAAGATAGCAGAACATTTGATACTGATAGAGAAAATCTTTATTAGTTGATCTCTTTGTTTAGCTCCCATTGCGTACGAGTAGAAACGTTGAATAGCTAAATCTAAGACTCCACTGATAAAGGACGAAATAGTAACAACACCAGCTACAGCATTATAAATACCATAGTCTTCTGTGCCCATTCTGCCTAAGATAATTCTAATGCTATACAGATTGACCATAGTCAATAGGAGCATTCTTAGAAATAGAACTATCGTATTGGATAGAATGCGCTGCGATGATGGTTGATTACTATTATTCATTTTAATTTATTCTTTCTTTGTTATATCTTTAAGTACATATATGCTTATTAAGACAAATGCAAATATGGTCATTCCTAATACAAAAAACATTCTTTTTGGTTCACTAGCCTTAATAGGGACTGAGGCTCCTTGAATTAATGTAAAGGCAGGAGTCTTTTCTTGAATTTTTGCCTTTGCCGCCTGCAGTTGTGTATTCAGTGTGGAATATGTATTGAATTTCAACTGCATATCATTCTCCAAATCATTCTGCTTTGATCTGAAACTCTCTAATACAATGTCAGTATTTGCATCAGCATAACCACCATATAGTCTTCTTGCCTTTTCATATTGAGCTTTAGCTTCTTCTGTTAAGTTCTTATAATAAACATAGTCTTTTCTGGCTTTATTTGTACGATATCTGGTAATATATTGCTGAAGATGTCCTCTTACAGAATCTGCTATAGTTTTACATATAAGTGCATCTTGCGCTTTAGTTATAATTGTAATGACTCCAGATTTCTTGTCAACACTGATTTTGATGGAATTTCTTATAGATGACATAATATCATCTTCTTTTTTAGTCAAAACGTAAGGGTCAAATTTTGCGGATGACTTCTCATTAAGTGTTTTTGTCTTAAATAAGTCTGTGATACCACCTATAACTTTAGACCACCATGGATATTGCTGATATTGCTTATAGTAGGTATATAAGTCCGTTTTAATATCGCCTTTTTGGCTTGCAACTTTTATACTAAACAATTCTGATACAAATCCATTGTCATCAATAAGTTGTGGGTATAGCAATGGGGTGATTGCATCTGATGTTTGAATTTCTGATAAATCAAATCCAAATGATGACGCAATAGAACCCAATGCTCCTCCTGAGGTAGGTGAATCTACTTCTGGAGCCATTTTGGTTTCGGAAGTATATGTTCTCGGAATACAAATAATATACAAACAGGATAGGATAAATACGATAGGCAAACCTATAAAATATAGCTTGCGTCGTTTCCATATCTCTTTCAAAACAAGTTGATAGTTTACTCTTTGTGTTTGTGTTTCTTGTTCCATTTTATTTCTCTTTGTCTATGAATATTAAAAATAATGTCTTAACTCCAGGATTACTTACTTTGTTCATAATTCTTGGTGTCTATTTTATATAATGCAAAATTACTAAATTTATTTTGTTTGAGCAAAGATATTTTTCATTTTATCCCTCTTTTAGTGGAAAAATGCAATGAATGGAAGAAAAACAAGATGAAGTGATGAATAGAGGATGAATTTGTGTATGATATAAAAACGAGCGGAAGATTTTAATTTCTTCCGCTCGTTTTGCTAATGTTTATATCTCTCCAATCTCTGTCGTCTTTTATTTCGCAATAGTCTAAAATAAAACAATGCCAGAATTATCCCACCTTCCAACTCTCTACTCCTCTTGTCTTGCTGGAGAAGTTGATGCCGAGCTTGATAATTGTTCGCTTATCCATAGCGAAAGGAGCTGCATAGTTTTTTGATTCTATCTGTTGCAGGGCTTCTTCTGCACTTCCGTCTAATTTACATTCGATGATGTAGATGTAGTTGGAAGTTTGAATAATAACGTCCATTCTGCCATCACTCGTTGGCAATTCCACTTGTGTGTAGAATCCCATAATCTTGAAAACCAAATATAGGGCATTCTGAAAGTATAACTCTGCATTGCCTGCTACCTGATAGCTGTTGGAGGCAAAGAAACTTGTGAGACGCTTAATGAATAGTTCTGCTTTTCCTGCTTCCACATCCTTGACGAACTCATCTACCATATAAGGAGATTCTGAACCTGCCGATGTATATAGCGGCAGAAGGAAGTTAAGGAAACCTTCTTCCACTTCCTTGTTAGGGAAACCAAGTAGGTATTTCTTAAACCTTTCGTCATAGCCTTTGATAGTGAGATAACCACTCTGGTATATCACTGGTATCGGATTGGTTGACAGAGAATCCACGCTGTTGATTACATCGTTTGAAACTCTTTCCTTTGTCATGTCAGGCAATCGATAATTGTGCATTTTCAGCAAGTCAACTAGAAATGTGGGCGTGCCAGTCTCAAACCAGTAGTCTTTATAGCGAAGTCTTGACAAAGTGTTCAGTACGCTGAATGGGTTATAGAGACCTACTGTATTTTCCTCGAAATGATATCCGTCGTATTTTGCTTTCAGTTTTGCTATTGTGGCTTCTTCTGTATCGCCATTGGCTTCGGCTAATTCGCTGATACCTTCCTTGAAATTCGTAAGCAGTTCCTTCTCTGTCATTCCGCAGATGCTGATATAACGATGGTCCATCGAGATATCCGTCAGGTTGTTGAGGTCGCTGAACACGCTAACCTTGCCAAACTTGGTTACACCGGTGAGGAATGCGAACTTGATGTAGCGGTCTTGCGTTTTCAGTACTGAATAGAATGCTTTCAGCTGTGCACGGTGTTCTGCCTGTAACTCAGTGTCGCGCAGGGTCTGAAGTATAGGCTTGTCGTATTCATCTATAAGAATAACGACACCACATCCTTCTTTCTCCGCAGCTCTTGCTATCACACCCTTGAAACGAAGGGCAAGTGTGGCTTCTGACTCACGGGCTCCATATTTGTCCTCCCAACCTGTAAGGTAATCGTTAAGTACATTATATAGGCTGTCCTTTTCTCGAAAGTTGGCGGTATTGAGGTCAATATGGAATATAGGATATTTCTTCCATTCTGTCTCTAAGTCATAAATGGCAAGGCCTTCGAAGAGTTCCTTCTTGCCTTGGAAATATGCTTCCAGGGTGGACAAGAAGAGACTCTTGCCGAATCGTCTCGGACGACTCAGAAAGTAATATTTGCCCTCATCTGCGAGCTTATATACAAAGTTTGTCTTGTCAACGTATTTGTAACCGTTACGTCGCAAGTCTTCGAAATTTTGTATTCCTATTGGATATTTCATAGAATGACTCCTTCCTTGAGGTGTTAAATTGATTCTTACTTCGCCATTTTAGCAACAGTTGCTATCTTATGACATGCTTCCTAAATGCAAAATTAAGCATTTTTTCTGAGTTACCCAACTTGTGAAGTGTTAAATGTTCGTTGTAAACGAAATTATGGCACTTTTCGCCCGATTTGGGCTTGGGTAACATGTATATAATGCAAAAGTTTATTTCCCTTCTATTTCTTCTTCATTTCCTTCTTCGCCTTTCTTCTTAATCTTACCCTTGATTTGGTCGAAGCCTTCGCCATATACGCCAATCACGGCACTCTGACTTACGAAGGCGTGAGGGTCTATCTCTTCGATGAGGCGGAAGATGGTTTGTGACTGGCGCTGCTTGGCCAGTACGAAGAGCATCTTTACTTGCTGACCGGAATAGAAACCGGAGGCATCTACTACAGTTACTCCACGATCGGCATCTGTATTGATACGCTTGCCTATCTCCTGATATTTCTTGGAAATGATAAAGAACTGTACGCTTCGGCGACGACTGTTGACCACCTGGTCGATACAGAAAGCCTGGACATAGAGTACTACATATCCATAGAGTACTTTCTCCCAGTCGTGGACTACCAAGTAGCTGGAGGAAATGATGAAAATATCACATATCATGATGACTCTGCCCAGAGAGATGTCGCGATACTTATTGACGATGGCTGCTACAATATCTGTTCCTCCCGTAGAACCGCCCGCAGAAAAACCGAGTCCGATACCACATCCGCAGAATACTGCTCCTAAGAATGCTGCCCAAAGCGGTTGGCTCTGGAGAAGATGCAGATTATCTGTATGATGAGAAAAATAGGAGGTGAGAAGGGTTACCACGATAACGGCATAGATGGTTTTCATGCAAAACTTCTTGCCGAGAATGATCCAAGCTGCTACGATAAGACAGGAATTGACTATAAAATAAGGTATCTGTACTGGACATCCTGTGGCCCAATAGATAATAGAGGAGATACCAGGTAAGCCGCTGGCTGTTACGTTGGTAGGAAGAAGAAATACATTCCAGCCGATGGCATAGGAAATCATGCCGATGGCGATGAATACATAGTCTTGAATCTCTCGAAACAAGGGTCGCTTTGTTAAGTTTGCAGTCATGTCTTATTTTATTTTTTTTATTTTTGTTCGTTTTTCTTGTTTATTAAACTGATCTCTTTCCGAGATAATTATTGTGGCTGCAAAAGTACATAAAAAAACTCAGATAAAATAAATTATCTGAGCTTTTCTTGCATAATAATGCTAATTGATGCCGTTTTACCAGAACTTTTTCTGCTCTTCTGACCATTCGAAACCCTGGGTTGCCATTTTAGCTTCCAGTTCGGCACGGTTTACATGGAAATGATAGCAAATCTCATCCAGTGTATCAAACTCATGGTCGCGAAGCAGGAAGTTGATTGCGCTTACCAGCATCGGCACATCATTCATAGGTAATTTATCCATAAAGCAATTTTTTTTGTTAAAATATAGTGTTGATAATCTTATTTCTTTTCTCTCTTGAGTTCTTCTGCCAGGAATCTTGGAGTGAATCCTTTCTTGCTCTTGGCTACTTCCTCTGGGGTTCCTGCACACAGCAACTGACCGCCTCCTCGTCCGCCTTCTGGTCCCATGTCAATGATGTAGTCTGCTAACTTGATGACGTCGAGGTTGTGTTCGATGATCAGTACCGTATTGCCTTTATCTACCAACTTCTCCAATACATCCATCAGGATGCGGATGTCTTCGAAGTGGAGTCCGGTAGTAGGCTCGTCTAAGATATAGAGGGTTTTGCCGGTATCACGCTTGGAAAGCTCTGTGGCAAGTTTTACTCGTTGACTTTCTCCGCCAGAGAGGGTAGTGGAACTTTGTCCTAACTTGATATATCCGAGTCCGACACTTTGCAAAGCCTTGACTTTCTGAAGAACCTGCGGTACGTTCTCGAAGAATTCTACAGCCTGATTGATGGTCATGTCAAGCACATCTGCGATACTCTTTCCCTTATATCTTACCTCTAAAGTTTCACGGTTGTATCGCTTGCCGTGGCAAACCTCGCATGGTACATATACATTCGGCAGGAAGTTCATCTCAATGGTTTTATATCCATTTCCCTTACAAGCCTGACAGCGGCCTTCACTAACATTGAAAGAGAAACGACCAGATTTGTAACCGCGTATCTTGGCTTCCGGCAAACCGGCAAAGAGTGTGCGGATATCAGCGAACACGTTTGTATAGGTAGCTGGGTTACTGCGTGGGGTACGACCGATTGGGCTCTGATCTACATTGACCACCTTATCTATGTTGTCTATACCTTCGATACTGTCGTATGGCATCGGCTTTTTGAGCGAACGGTAGAAATGGCGAGAGAGTATCGGTTGAAGCGTCTCATTGACGAGTGTTGATTTGCCCGATCCGCTGACACCTGTTACCACAATGAGTTTGCCGAGTGGGAACTCGATATCTACATTCTTCAGGTTATTGCCCTTTGCGCCTCGGATGATAATACTCTTACCATTGCCTTCACGTCTCTTCGCAGGAACTTCGATTTCCGTTTTGCCATTCAGATATTGCGCGGTGATAGTCTGGGTCTTCAGCATTTCTGCTGGTGTGCCCTGAAAGACAACTTCGCCTCCCTTGCGTCCTGCCTTCGGACCGATATCTACTATCCAGTCGGCTGCAAGCATCATATCGCGATCATGTTCTACTACGATGACGGTATTGCCGATGTCGCGAAGTTCTTTCAGACTGTTGATGAGGCGCTCGTTATCACGCTGATGCAATCCGATACTTGGCTCGTCGAGGATATAGAGTACATTGACCAACTGACTGCCAATCTGCGTAGCAAGTCGGATGCGCTGGCTTTCACCGCCGGAAAGGGAAGCAGACTGACGGTTGAGAGAGAGATAATTCAAACCGACATCGAGGAGGAAGGTTACGCGGGAACGTAATTCCTTTACGATTTCATGAGCCACCTTGGCTTTCATCTTCGGTAGATGTTCCTCAACATGTTCGAGCCAATCGAGCAATTCGTCGATATCGAGGGAGGCAACTTCTGAGATATTCTTATCCCAGATGCGATAGGAGAGAGACTCCTGTTTCAGGCGCATACCGTGACATTTTGGGCAATCTATGGTGGTGATAAACTGATCTGCCCACTTCTTTCCTGCAGTAGAGTCATCATTCTCCATGACTTTGTGGAGATAGTCGATAACGCCATCGTATGCACAGATATAGTCGGAAGAGGTTTTTGTCTTTTCCTTCGGTATCTTTACGTTTTCAAGTGTACCATATAAAACTTCCTGCATGGTGTCTTCGTCAAGGTCCTTGATAGGTGTCTTGAGCGTGGCATCATGTTTCTCCAACAATGATTCTATCTGCCAGAAAATCTTCTGATCTTTGTATTTGCCTAAAGGAGCTATTCCACCAGCATAGATGCTGAGGTCTTCGTTTGGAATTACCTTCTTGAGATCTATCTGGTTTACCTTTCCCAAACCTTTGCAGTGTGGACATGCTCCTTCGGGAGAGTTGAAGGAAAACATGTTTGGAGCTGGATCCCGATAAGCCATTCCGGTAACAGGGTCCATCAGTCTCTTGGAGAAAATCTTGGATTCATCCTTCTCCTTATCAATGACCATCACCATGCCGTCGCCTTGTTTCATGGCTGTGGTGATACTCTTGCGGATGCGCTCTTCGTCGTCATCGCGAACTGCAAGTTTGTCGATGAGAACCTCGATGTTGTGGTTCTTGTATCTGTCCACCTTCATTCCACTTTCGAGTTCTATAAATTTTCCATCAACCCGCACATATAGGTATCCCTTGCGGCGCATACTCTCGAAGAGTTCGCGATAATGTCCTTTGCGCTGGCGGACGAGTGGGGCAAGGAGGAAGATGCGATGACCTTTGTAATCGCTGAGAATCATGTCGATGACCTGTTCCTCGGTATATTTTACCATCTCCTCGCCACTATGATAGCTGTAGGCAGTACCGGCACGTGCATAGAGCAGACGCAGGTAATCGTAAATCTCTGTGGTTGTGCCCACGGTGGAACGGGGATTCTTGTTGGTAGTCTTCTGTTCGATACTGATGACAGGACTGAGACCTGTAATCTTATCTACATCAGGACGTTCCATGCCGCCCAGAAAATTGCGGGCGTATGCAGAGAATGTTTCGATATAGCGTCGCTGGCCTTCGGCAAAAATAGTGTCGAAGGCTAAGGATGACTTGCCGGAACCGGAAAGTCCTGTAATTACTGTCAGTGAGTTGCGGGGAATCTCTACGTCCACATTCTTCAGGTTGTGAACTCTGGCTCCCCACACGTTTATCTTTTCTTCTTCTGAATTCATTGAAGTTAATTGATTCTTGTTGAAATGCTATTTTTTTTGTATAGAAATGCTTCTTGAAAAGCTTTTCTCTTCTTGAAATACTTCTTTTTTTATGGAAATATGATTTTTTTTATGGAAATACGACTTGAATGATTTCCTTTCTTTCTAATCCTGTTGCTCTCGGGTTTATTCCGTGGCCGTAGACCCAGATTCGATGTAACCCCTCAACAGGTTGACATCCTTTTTGATGTTGTAGGTCTTGCCATCAGCTCCTTTTGCCTTGACCAGACAGAAATAGACTCCATCTTTCACTGGCTTACCCTTATAGGTGCCATCCCAACCGTCTGCAGGGTCGTTCCATTCATGAAGTTTCTGTCCCCATCGATTGAAGATATATGCATGAAATTCGGTCAGACTCTGGTATCCGTCTTTCGCCTTGTAGATATCATTAATACCATCGCCGTTTGGTGAGAAGGCATTAGGCATCTGCAAGAAACTTTCAGAGATGGTAAGAGTGAGAGGAGAATCCTCATTGTTCTGTTCGATAACCTGTCCATCTTTCGTGAATTTGGCATAGAGGATGATGCGGTGCAGACCTGACTGATTAAATTCAAGATCTGTATTTTCTTCATACCTTATTATATATGGTTCCGTATCGCTGTTGTGATAGATATGCCACTCATAGTAGGGTGTCCATCCTGAAATGTCAGTTGGGTTTGCCTTGAAAGTTGCCTTGATAGGAGCGGAACCTGAATAGGATGCGTCCTCATTAGTCTCACCATCACTGGTTGTATAGGTGACTGATGGGGCTATAGATGGTGCATCGTCTGCAAAACTGGTTGTTGTCATGGCAAAAAACACCATCAATAATAATATGAAATTCGTCTTTATTTTCATGTCTTTATGTAAATTTCTGCAAAGATAGCGCAATTTTCTGAATTAGAGTATGGTTGAATGAGAGTTTTTTTGTATTTTTGCAAATGAAATTATAAAATTAAGCAAAAGAAATCATAATTTTGTGGATTAATAACATAAATCAACGAAAAAATGAAACAAAAAATGAGATACATCTTGTTGGGCATAGGATTGATTATTTTCAATGCCTCAGCGTTCTGCCAGACTACTAAATGGCGTGATATCTATACGGTAAAGAAAAAGGATACGATTTTCGGTATCGCCAATAAGTATGGATTGAGTCTGCCTGAACTGATGGAAGCCAACCCGGAAATGAAGAAGGAAGGATATATGCTCCAAAAAGGTGCTACTATCTTTATTCCTTTCGAGAAGAATACTGCTACTACGGCTGGTGCTGCTCAGACCAATGTGGCTCAGAAGCAGGTGGCTCCTCAGAAAAAAGCCAATACGGTGAATGTGGGTGTGATGCTTCCTCTTCATGATGTAGATGGTGACGGCAAGCGTATGGTGGAGTTCTATCGTGGCATTCTGATGGCTTGCGAAAAATTGAAGCAGCAAGGTATCTCTACGAATATTCATGCCTGGAATGTGCCTATGGATGCGGATATTCGTACTACTTTAGTACAGGAAGGTGCCAATCAGTGTGATCTTATCTTTGGTCCGCTTTATACTAAGCAGGTGGCTTCATTGGCTGATTTCTGCAAGACCTATGGCATCAAGATGGTGATTCCTTTTTCTATCAATGGTGACCAGGTGGATCGCTGCAAGGAAATCTTCCAGGTTTATCAGTCTCCGGAATCGCTCAATGATGCAAGCATCAAGGCTTTCCTAAACCGTTTTAAGAATGTACATCCTATCTTTGTGGATTGCAATGACAGTACTTCCCGTAAAGGTAACTTTACTTTTGGTCTCCGCAAGGAACTGGAGAAGAGAAAGATTACTTATAGTGTGACCAACGTTAACTCTTCATTGGAATATTTTGCCAAGGCGTTTGTTCCTTCCAAACAAAATGTAGTGATACTCAATACGGGACGTTCGCCACAACTGACTCAGGTTTTGAATAAGTTGGATGAGTTTACCGCCAAGTATCCTGGTGCTGACATCTCCCTCTATGGTTATACCGAGTGGTTGATGTATGCCAAGTACAATCTCGACCGATTCTATAAATATGATACTTATATCCCTTCCACATTCTATTATAATGCAAATTCTGCTAAGACGATAGATTTGGAGAGTAAATACAATACATGGTTTCATCAACCTATGCAGGTAGCGATGCCGCGATTTGCCATTACGGGTTATGATCAGGCGATGTTCTTTATTCAGGGTGTCAATAAGTATGGCAAGAATTTCACAGGGCAGATGACGCAGGTAAACTATACTCCTGTGCAGACTCCTCTGCATTTTGTCAAGACTTCAAAGGGTGGTTACCGTAATGAGATATTACAGTTGATCCATTATACATTCAATCGTCAGATAGAGGCGGTAACCTATTAAATGTGACATATTAAAGATAAGTAAATGAAAGCAATTAAGATATTGGTGATGTTACTGATGCTGGGCGGTATGACAGCAAAGGCTCAGATCGGAGAACATCGCAATGACTTCTCTATAGGCGTAAATGGTGGTTATTTGATGAGTAGCGTGGGCTTTACTCCCAGTATTCCTCAAAGCCAACATGGAGGACTGACCGGTGGTTTCTCTTTCAGATATGTTTGCGAGAAATATTTTAAGAGTATCTGCTCTGTCTATGGAGAGGTGAATTTCGCTCAGGCAGGATGGAAGGAGAAAATTCTGGATATCGAAAATGCACCGGTCATCATCACCAATACGGGTGAACCGATGGCCTACGAGCGTACCATCAGTTATGTTCAGGTTCCCATCTTTGCACATTTAGCATGGGGTAGAGAAACACGTGGACTGAATATCTTCGTTAACGCGGGTCCTCAGTTCGGATTCTATCTCAGTGAATCTACGAAGACCAACTTCGACCCGAAACACCTGCCAGCTACGGATAAAGACAGGGTGAACAACATTATGGCGCAGGATACGATGGCTGTGGAGAATAAGTTTGACTATGGTATAGCTTTAGGCTTAGGTGCAGAATATAGTATCCCGAAGGTAGGACATTTCCTGGCTGAGGCTCGTTATTACTATGGATTGGGCAACATCTATGGCTCTTCCAAGAGGGATTTCTTTGGAAAAAGTAATTTCGGTCAGATTGTGTTCAAAGTATCATATCTTTTTGATATCGTAAAAACCAAGGATGTAAAGAGAAAATAATAAATATATAGATTAATGACAACTACAGAAAAATTTCAACAGAAATTGAGCGACTCTAAGTCAGCTCGCTGGTCAGCCTTACTGATCGTGGCTATCACCATGATGTTTGGCTACTTTTTTACAGACGTAATGTCACCATTGGAGCCGCTTTTGACAGCTGCTAAAGAGGATGGTGGCTTAGGACTCGGATGGACATCAGATGAATATGGATTCTTTTCTGGTTCATATGGATTCTTCAATGTGTTTCTTCTACTCCTATTCTTTGGTGGTATTATCTTGGATAAGTTTGGCATCCGTTTTACTGGTGTGATTGCTACATTATTGATGTTTGCTGGTGCGTTGGTGAAATGGTATGCAGTTAGCAATCAGTTTACGGGTACTATCGCTGTGCCTTTCTTTGGTGAATATCAGACCCAAGTGGTACTTGCTTCTACTGGTTTTGCTATTTTCGGTGTAGGTAGTGAGATTTGTGGAGTTACAGTAACCAAGATACTTGCTAAGTGGTTTACTGGTCACGAAATGGCTTTGGCGATGGGCGTGCAGGTTGCTTTGGCTCGTCTTGGTACAGCAGCAGCCTTGAGTGCTTCTCTTCCGTTTGCCAAGATGATGGGTAGCGTTTCTGCTTCTGTAGGCTTAGGTCTTGCCCTGCTTTGTGCTGGTATCATGGTTTATCTTGTTTATTGCGTGATGGATAAGAAGGAAGATGCATCTGTTGCTGCTGTTGAAACGGAACCGGAAGAGGGATTCAAGTTCTCTGATTTGGCTGGTTTGGTGAAGACTACAGGTTTCTGGTATGTCGCAGTGCTCTGCCTCATGTTCTATGCAGGTGTGTTCCCGTTCCTGAAGTTTGCTACCAAGTTGATGATTTTCAAGTATGGAGTAAGTGAAGATGTAGCTGGCTTTATTCCAGCTATGCTGCCTTATGGTACTATTGTCCTGACTCCACTTTTTGGTAGTATATATGATAAATATGGTAAGGGTGCAACCTTGATGCTTGTCGGCAGTTGCCTCTTGACCTTGGTTCATATCGTATTTGCTTTGCCAATCGATTCATACGTGGTGGCTATCATCATGATGCTTATCTTAGGTGTTGCTTTCGGATTGGTTCCGTCTGCCATGTGGCCATCCGTACCTAAGATTATCCCGATGAAATTCTTAGGTTCTGCTTATGCTCTTATCTTCTATATTCAGAATATCGGCTTGGCTCTTGTTCCAGTTTGGATTGGTAAGGTTAATCAGGCTAACACGGCGGCTAATGGCGTGATAGACTATACGGAGACAATGACTATCTTTGCCTGTTTCGGTGTAGTGGCTATCTTGATTTCCATTCTTCTTATGATGGAAGATAAGCGCAAGGGATATGGCTTGCAGAAGCCTAATATCAAGAAATAATTTTTCTCTGATAAGGTTTGCTGATTTTCTGATGCATTTTTTCAGAAATCATATTTGAATGATATTGAGTACTAAATAATTATAAACCCGGATGTTCTCTCATCCTATTGGTGGGATGAGGAACATCTATAAAAAAAAAAGAAAGGACTAACCATGAACACGACACCTGAAGCTCTTATAAAAGAGTATGCTGACCCGATAGAGCAGCAAGAGATTGACAAGTTCGTCTGTGCAGAAATGGGAAGACAGATTCACCGATATATCAAAGGTATGTCGGGTACTAAAACAGCCATGCTCAAGTTTGAGGAACGCTTGGCAAGTTTGACCTTGCCAGAGAAAGAAAAGGCGATAGCCAAGTATATTGACTTGAATAGAAAGGCGCTGGATGGCCTTGATTTGAAGATGATATTGGTACGTTCTGTAGCTAACTATTGTGATACATTCCAATATATGTTGGAATTTATCAATGACAAGCGCAAGATGATTTTCTATTATCTTCGCCTCAAAGAGAAGTATATCCAGTATCATGAGGTATTTGAGCAGAATGGTAAGTTTGGTATGAAGAATCATACGGGTGAGATTATGCTTTTGCCTCAGTATGACTTCCTCCGTACTTGCTATATTTACAATGACGACTTGAGCATGATGCCTGTAATAGCAGAAAAGAATGGCAAGATGGGGTTGGTTTATCCTGATGGTAATGATACCATTGTTGCAGACTTCCTCTATGATGAGATTTGTTTACGCGATGAATATCCTTATTTTGAAGCAGTCAAGGATGGTATGTCTGGACTGATAGATAAGAATGGAAATTTCATCCAGCATTAATTTTCATCCAGCATTAAGGCAAGACTTGATGAAGTAAAAGGAACCCTTTTTAGTTAATAGAGAAATAAAAAAAAGCTTGGCAAATAAATTTTGCCAAGCTTTTTTTATCCTAAGTATTTCATGAGAATTTTTATCTTTCCACTGTCGCGAAGCTTCAGAATACTTTTTTCGCGAATCTGACGTACACGTTCACGGGTGAGATTGAACTCGCTTCCGATTTCTTCCAAGCCTTTCTCATGGCATCCGATGCCATAGCAATAGCAGAGAATATCACGCTCACGAGGTTTGAGAACAGCGTCAAGTACGCGCTTCAACTCACTGCTCATTGACTCGAAATCCACCTGCTTGTCTGTACGTGTGTCATCACCTGATGCCATCACGTCAACCATCGCATTGTCATCATCCTCGCCACCGAATGGAGCATCGATACTCATGTGGTGATTGTCAGCCTTGATGGTCTGGTCTATTTTAGTTTCCTCCATGTTGGTTATCTTACTCAACTCAGAAACGGATGGCTTGCGCTGATGCTCTTGCTCAAACTTACTAATCTCAGCCTGGATTTTACTCAAAGCACCTACCTGGTTGAGTGGCAGACGAACAATACGGCTCTGCTCTGCAATAGCCTGAAGGATGCTCTGGCGAATCCACCAAACTGCGTATGAGATAAACTTAAAACCGCGAGTCTCATCAAATTTCTCAGCAGCCTTTACAAGTCCGATATTTCCCTCATCAATCAAGTCGGTGAGCGAAAGACCTTGATGCTGGTACTGTTTTGCTACAGAAACCACAAAGCGGAGGTTGGCTTTCACCAATTTATCTTTAGCACGCTCACCCTCGCGACCGCCTTTGCGGATCTTCTGTGCGAGTTCGATCTCCTCATCAATAGAGACCATAGGTTCACGACCAATCTCCACCAAGTACTTATCAAGTGCTTCACTGGAACGGTTGGTTATACTCTTGCTAATCTTAAGTTGTCTCATAAATATTTATCTTTTTACCTGTATTTAATTGTCTATTAAATTATCTGTTTTATTATCGCTGAAACTGATATTACCTGTTTCGGGGTGCAAAATTACAAAAAAAACTGCAACTTCTTTGTCATATAAACCGAAAAAGTTTGATTTTATTGTGTATCTTCTTGAATATTTTTATTTTTTATCTGGCAGATAATTAGTAAAAGAATTGGAAATGTGCCTAAGTTGTTACATGATTTTACAACAAAAGTGAGGTAAAATTGATGAAAATAGTGCATATTGTTTGTATATTCAAAGATTTTCCGTATCTTTGCAAACAGATTAAAATTAATTAAAATAATTATGTTTGAGAATCAACCTAAAGGTCTTTATGCGTTAGCTTTGGCTAATACTGGTGAGCGTTTTGGTTACTATACCATGCTCGCCATTTTTACGTTGTTCATGCAAGCTAAGTTTGGATGGACTGAGTCGCAGGCAGGACAGGTATATGCTATCTTCCTGGCCGTAGTTTATTTCGCACCTCTCTTCGGTGGTATGATTGCCGATAAGATTGGTTATGGCAAGTGTGTTACCATCGGTTTTGTAACAATGTTCCTAGGTTATCTGGGATTGGCAATTCCAACAGATGCCGACACGACTGGTCAGGTGTCTATGTTTGCAGGTTTGGCTTGCGTTTCCTTGGGAACGGGTCTTTTCAAGGGTAACTTACAAGTGCTTGTGGGTAATTTGTATGATGATCCAAAGTATGCGGAGCGTCGTATCGATGCGTTCAGCCTTTTCTACATGGCAATTAACATCGGTGCTATGTTTGCACCTTCTATGGCAAAGTGGATTACTAATGTGTATCTCGGTCAATATGGTTTTGTGTATGATGCAGCCAATACCAATCCTGAATACCTGAAGGCGCTTTATGGTGCTTATGGCTTGTGCTTTGGCGTGGCTTGTGTTTCCTTGATTGTGTCTGCTGTCATCTACTTTGCTTGTCGTTCTTGGTTCAAGCACGCCGATGTGACGGCCAAGCAAGCTAAGGAGCAGGAGGTCAATGTCGAGGTGCTTACTCCTAAGCAGGAGAAGGATCGTATCATCGCCTTGTTGCTAGTTTTCGCAGTGGTCATCTTTTTCTGGATGGCTTTCCACCAGAATGGTTCAGCCTTGACATTCTTTGCCAAGAAATATACCAACTTGACCGTGAATGGTGGTATGCGCGTATGGTTTAATATCTTTAGCTTAGCTCTTATCGCTCTATCAGTTTACACTGGTTTTGGGGCGTTCCAGGCAAAGACTAGCAAGAACAAGATTGGCTGTGGCGTTTCTACTATTGTCTTGTGGGTGGTAGCCATCGTTTTGTTTATGAGAATGGAAAATCCGACGATGGGTCAGCCTTCTGATTTTCAACAGTTCAATCCGTTCTTTGTTGTCGCATTGACTCCATTCAGTATGCTGTTCTTTGGTACGCTCACCAAGCAGGGCAAGGAGGTGAGTGCTCCTACTCGTATTGCTTGGGGTATGTTGGTGGCAGCTATAGGCTTCGGTGTGATTACCTTGGCTTCGACCGATTTGATTTCGCCAATGGACTTGGGTGACAGCACCCAGAGTATCTTGTCTCCTGGATGGTTGATCTCCACCTATTTCACCTTGACACTTGCTGAGTTGCTGCTTTCTCCTATGGGCATAGCCTTTGTTTCTAAGGTAGCACCTCCTAAGTATAAGGGATTGATGATGGGTGGTTGGTTTGTAGCTACAGCAATCGGTAACTATTTGAGCTCAATCCCATCTATGCTTTGGAATAAGATTCCTTTGATGTATAATTGGGGTATTTTAATTGCGCTCTGTTTGATTAGTGCTATTGTTATGTTTGCTCTCTTGAAGAAGTTGAAGCAAATGACAGCGTAGGTCTCTTTTGGGTATAATGGCTTAATAGCCTATAACTGCTTTTGGGGTGAAAAATGAAGCCTACTTCGATGCTTGTCGAAGTAGGCTTCATTGCCTTAAGAAGTAAGCTTCGTTCTATGATGAAACTTACTCCTTATAATTTCACGGTCTTATTCAAAAGATAATTGTCGAGGATGACCATAGCTGCCATTGCTTCGACAACAGGTACTGCACGAGGCAGGACACATGGATCATGACGACCACGGGCTTTCAGTAGGGTAGGATTGCCTTCCAGATCTACTGTATGCTGTTCTGTCAAGATAGTAGCTACGGGTTTGAATGCTATGCGGAAATAGATGTCCTGACCATTGCTGATACCACCTTGGATGCCTCCACTATGGTTGGTTGTCGTAGTAACATTCTGTCCGTCTGTAGGAGTAACGGTCTGATGAGTAGTACCTTCCTTGGCAGGAATAAATACATCGTTCTGTTCGCTGCCACGAGTGGTGACTCCTTCAAATCCTTCTCCATACTCAAATCCCTTGACGGCATTGATACCCAACATGGCTGCACCCAACTGCGCATGCAATTTATCGAATTCCGGTTCACCCAGACCAACAGGACAACCCTTGATAACACATGCAATAACTCCTCCAATGGTATCACCTTCAGATTTTACCTTGGCGATGAGATCTTCCATCTGTTTAGCTTTTTCCTGATCAGGGCAACGTACGATATTGTCTTCGATAGTTGTAAGATCATACTTCCGGTAGTCTCTATCAAGGGCAATATTGCCAACCTGAGATGTGTATGCGGTGACGCTGATGCCGAGTTGACGCAGTGCCAATTTAGCAAGAGCTCCTCCTACACATCTGGCGATGGTGATACGGGCAGAAGAACGACCTCCGCCGCGATGGTCGCGGATGCCATATTTCTCATGATAAGTATAGTCTGCATGAGAAGGACGGAACAGACAACGCATGTTCTCGTAGTCCTGTGAATGCTGGTTGGTGTTCCTTACCTCGAATCCGATAGGTGTTCCTGTGGATTTACCCTCGAAAACGCCACTGAGAAACTCCACTTTGTCAGCTTCGTTTCTGGAAGTTGTAATATGACTTTGTCCTGGTCGGCGACGATTCAGTTCACTCTGAATGAAATCTATATCAATTTCGATGCCAGCAGGGAAGCCGTCAATTACACCGCCTACAGCTATACCATGGCTTTCGCCAAAAGTGGTAAGCGTGAAGAGATTGCCAAAAGTATTTCTCATAAAATTATGGGTTTATTGTCATGAAAAAGATGGGGCATGAAAGCCCCATCTTCATATTGTATGATTATTTATTGCAGTCGCCACCACAGTTCTCGCAGCTACCGCCGCAACCCTGCTGACCTTCACCGCTCAGGAGCTTAGCCATGTGTGCAACCTCTTCTGCAGTAGCCTCGCGGTTTTCCAAAACCTCACCACAGAAGTTGAGCTTCTTGCCTGACAATGGGTGGTTGAGGTCAATCTTCACCTTGTCCTCTGAGATAGCTAATACAAGGCCTAAGAAACGGTTACCATCCTCGTTCTGGAGAGGAATTACTGCACCAACCTGTACATGCTGAGCATCAAACTGACCGTTGATAGTGAAGATTTGCTTGTCGAGTTCGATGACACGCTCGTCGAAATGCTCACCATAAGCCTGTTCTGGAGTCAATTCGAAGTCAAACTCAGCACCTTTCTCGAGGTTGACTACTTGCTCCTCGAATGAAGGGAGAGTAGCACCCATACCGCTTACGAAGATGAAAGGACGCTATTCAGCAGTCTTCTCAAGCAATTCTTCGTTACCATCGTCACCTTTAGTTGTGTCATAGAGTGAGTATGACAAAACGATAAATTTGTTTTTTGTTTCTTCCATTTTATTTATTTTTTATTTTATTATAGTCACTTTTTACCATTTATTTTTTTTGCTAACAATTTTGGATCTTTGATTTTTACTGTGGTTTCTTTATTGATAATTTTGAAGATTACCCCAGTATATGAAAAGTCCAAAAGGACAAAGAACCAAATGGTTTATTTCTTGGTTCTTTTTCTTTTCTGAACTCCTTTT
>UMCM01012547.1_pt1 | contig 28287 bp, 27 predicted proteins | sample 1964231 | NCBI WGS metagenome assembly UMCM01 (sample SAMEA4835968, study PRJEB28245) | human gut metagenome | biome: gut microbiome; material: fecal sample | place: Denmark | collected 2008
GCTCACTGGCGACCAGATTCGTAAGGGTGCTGCCTTGAATGCTGTGCAGATTGCTGAGTACTTGATTAAGGTGGGCAACGTAAAGTAATTGCATGCTGGAAAGATTTAAACTTTTGCTCCAGGAAATGAACCGGGGCATATATGAAAAAGATACTGAAATTTCGCTCTCGCTCCTTGCCGCTCTGGCAGGCGAGAGCGTTATTCTTTTAGGTCCTCCTGGAGTAGCGAAGAGTATGGTGGCCCGTCAGTTGAAGACTGCTTTCAGAGATGCTCATAGTTTTGAGTACCTGATGTCGCGTTTCTCTACTCCTGATGAAATCTTCGGTCCTGTGAGTATTCAGAAATTAAAGTCTTCTGATACTTATGAGCGTGCAGTGGATGGTTATCTGCCTACTGCTGATGTGGTCTTTCTGGATGAAATCTGGAAGGCGGGGCCTGCTATTCAGAATACGCTTCTCACGGTGATCAATGAAAAACTGTTCCGCAATGGTAATCGGGAGATGCACCTTCCGCTGAAACTTCTTGTGGCTGCCAGCAATGAGTTGCCAGCAAAGGGCGAGGGCTTGGAGGCTCTCTGGGACCGATTTGTCATTCGCATTGAGAGTCGTCCGATTAAGAAGGAATCGAATTTCAGGGCGATGCTCTTGGAGGTGAAGAATAAAGAACGAAGAGTGAAGAATTCAAATGCTATTACTGCAGAAGAGTATGCGGAATGGTCGGAGAATATCAATAAGATAGGTGTAAAGGAGGAGGTGCTGGATGTCATTTCCGTCATTCGTAAATCCTTGAGAGCCGTGAATGTGGATGAGGCTGCTGAGCGCAGGAATATCTACGTGAGCGATCGTCGCTGGAAGAATATTGCCCGTCTGCTCCGTACTTCTGCTTTCATGCAGGACAGGGAAGAGGTTGATTGCTGCGACTTGCTTCCTATCTATCATTGTCTCTGGCAGGAACCGGAGGAAAGGGATGCCATCCGCACTATTGTGATCCGTGCTCTTTTTGCTCCTTTGGCAGAGAAACTGGTGGAGATGAAAAATGCGCTTGCTGAAGACATCAAGTATCATCGCATTCGTAAGAGCCCGGATGAGGGCAGAGACTATGAGGGAGAAATAGAAACCCTCTCAGATAATCTGAGTTCGCTGGAGAGACGTTTGGGTGAGAATCTCTTTGTTTCGTCTGATGATAAAAATGAAATCTCAGCTTATCTGAGAGACTTCTATAAGGAACTTGCCTTCACAAGACAGGACACAATGAAACTGTATGAGGATTAAGTGGAGCGTACGGAGATAGAATAGAGGAAGTGAAATAATTTTGGCAATATGAATCAAGAAAATCAAAAATTGTCTCCTGAACTGGAGGCTCGTGTGCATCAGGCAGTGGAGAATTTCATGCAGGGCTATGGTTGCTGCCAATCTGTGGTGGCTGCTTTTGCTGATCTGTATGGTCTCGATGAAACAATGGCTAAACGTATCGGTGCTGGCTTCGGCGGCGGAGTGGGTAGAATGCGCATGATGTGTGGCGCAGTATCAGGTATTGTTGTGCTGGTGGGACTGGACTGCGGTCAGACCGAGGGCGACGACCGCGAGGGCAAGTCTGCCTGCTACAAGGTAGTGCAGGATTTGTTAGCTAAGTCAAAGCAGCAGAATGGCAGTATCATCTGTGCTGAAATCCTCGGTCTGAAAGGATATGAGAAGGCACAGTCCAGTTATGTGGCTTCTGCCCGTACGGCAGAATACTACAAATCTCGCCCTTGTGCAGCAAAGGTGGAGAGTGCTGCCCGCATCTTTGCTGAATATCTGATGGAAAAATGAAATATCAGACCAATAAGGACTTGGTAGAATCCCAGTTCTACCTGAAAATGCTGGATGATTTCTGCAAGTCGGGACAGGTGAAAATTCCTGATCCGGCAAGTACTGTCATGCCTTGGAATTTGAAGGAAGATCCGCTCAAGGATTATCTGATTCACCTCTTTACCTTGAAAGTTACTATTGCAGAGACAGGTGAAGAGGTGCAGAAATTCCAGCGCCAGGTGGTTAACAGCAGAATCAAGAGCAAGATTTTCTATGAGACTGTAGGAAAATTCATCGTGGAATGTGTTCACCACATGAGATTCCAGCGACAGAGAGCCTGGACGGAAAGTCATCGGGCTGATGATGTGCTCGACTGGACTCCCTTCCGTAGGATGAATGAAGAGGTTTGGAGACCCTTGCTTGACCAGATTGATGAGGAGCATCGGAATGATGGATTCGACAAAACTTTCTTCCTCCGGCTTTTCGGGGAGGAGTCTATTCAAGCTAATCATAATGGAGAAATTCATGATGGAGATACTGACAGGTTGCATTCCTCTATCGGCGCTTCCAAAGTTGAGAACTGGGAACGGCTGGTAAGGGATTGGAAGGCTTGTATAGAGCAGCAGGTGATTTCTAAATTGAAGGACTTCATAGTGCTCAGACAGACTCATTTCGAGACCGGATTGGTCCGCATGATGGATCAGATAACCCGCAATATGAAGTTGAAGGGTATTTCTGAACAGCGGGCAGTACAGGCATGGGAAATGATGAAGAACGCCTGGACAGAGACGGAATTTGAGCGTCGACTGAACGAGATGAAGATACAAGACCAATATCCTGAAATCAAGGAGATTGTAGCGAAGATGGGACGTGTGGCAGACGCCAATGGTAAGGACCGGCTGACCATCGCTTCGGGTGTCGATATGAAGATGGAACATTCCTCAGGAAGTGATATTGAGGGCATTACCGTGGGCGATGATCTCAACTCGCTTCTTCCGCTCGAACTTGCACAATACAGTGATGAGGACATGGAGGGACTCTTTATATATAAGTATCGCACGCGTAGGTTGCAGACTTTCCGCTACAAGAGTGAGATGGCTAAGCCTTCCCGCAAACTCGGTTTTACACATGCCTCCCGCAAGGGCCCTATGATTGTCTGCCTCGATACTTCTGCGAGTATGTATGGCACTCCAGAAAGAATTTCTTCCATGCTCATTTCTCTGATAGAAGAAACGGCAGAAGAACTGGAGCGAGACTGTTTTCTGATAGATTTCTCGGTGAGTATACGTGCCATCGATCTCATGGCTAAGAGAAAGGTGGAACGGCTGAAGAAGATTGGAATTAATATTGTGGAAGGGACGAAAGATACGGCATCAGCCAGTCATCTCCCTTTTATCGGAGGAGGAACATCTGCGAAAAAAATGATGAGCCAGATGTTCGAGTTGCTCGATCATGATGGATTGCATTATGTGAATGCAGACGTACTTTGGATAACCGACTTCCTGATTCCGAATCCCTCGCAGGCTATGCTGTCGAGATTCAAGGAATACAAGGAGACGGGCACCCGGTTTTATGGCATCCGTATTGTCAGAAGCGACGATAAGGAGCCGAATGAATGGAAGGCTTACTTCAACCAGATTTATACCGTCAGATATCGTCCTTTGAGGCGATACTGACGGTTGAAGTCTGTGGGCTTATTTCTTCTTGGTCAGCACATAGTGCTTGGCCATTGCGCCCTCTGGTTCTGTGCCGAGAGAATCGGTCATGATGAGGCTCTGGGCATCCTTTACCTTGTAGTATGACTTCTCGCCACTTGATGGGCGGGTGATTTCTACTACGCCATTAGCCAGCATCTTGAAGATTCCGCTTGCTTCGTCGTGACCATCCTTGCGCTCAATATAGTCGGCTGAGTACTGGTAAGTACTGTCGGCATTGAGTGTGAGCACGGTCTTGATACCTGGACAATCGGCTGCAGGGAGTGTTCCTTCGTAAGTACCTGCGATAGAATCGAGGACGAAGGCATTGGATTCGAGAGAATCCTTCTCTGTATAGCTGAGACTATCTTGGTCAGCTTCCTGATTGTTGGTTTTCTTGCTATTGCAAGAACCAACTGACAGAGCTGCTATGACAGCTGCTGTCAAAACTAAGTTCTTCTTCATAATTAATTCCTTTACTGTTCTTACGGCAAATATACGCTTTTCTTCACTATCTGCAAACTTTTGACAAAGAATTTATGTAATATTTAACATTCGCCGTTCTATCTGTAAAAGTTGTTAAAGATACAATGTGGGGCTTAATCGTCGCCCCAAATTTGGTGGAGTCGCAAAATATTGTTAACTTTGCAATCGTAAAGAGAAATCTTGGGAAAGTTATTTTTACAATATTAGATTTTTAAACAGTTTATAGAAGAAACATGAAATATATTATCTTTGACTTTGACGGTACGATTGGAGATTCTCAAAGTCTGATCGTCAAGACTTTGCAGGACACGATGAGGGCCAGGCATCTCGAAGTGAAATCGGATGAGGAATGTGCCAAGACTATCGGTTTACGACTGGATGAGGCTTTCGTCTCGCTCTTTGATATGAGTGATGAGGAAGGGATGGAGTGTGCTGCTACTTATCGCGAGATATTCCTGGAAAACAAGCAAACGATGATCGTAAAGCCGTTTCCTCATGTGATAGAAACGCTCAGGGAGTTGCATCATCGCGGATTTGTATTGGGAATGGCAAGCAGCAGAAACCATTGCTCGCTGGATGGATATGTGAAACAGATGCAGTTGGAGGATATTTTCTCTTCCGTTGTGGCGGGTGATGATGTGGAGCATGTGAAGCCTGCACCCGATATGGTATTCAAGGCACTGGGAGAGATGAGAGGAATGAAAAATCCTGTAGCTTCGCCTGATGACGTGAAGGATATGCTTGAAGAAACCTTAGTGGTTGGTGATATGAATTTCGATGTGGATATGGCGCATCATGCCGGTTGTAGGGCCTGTGCCGTAACTTATGGTAACGGAACCCGGGAGCAGCTTGCCACTGCAGAATGGATCATTGATGATTTCGCCGAACTTCAGGAAATCCTAAAAGGATAAATGTTTCTGAAAACATAAAATGCTCAAGGAGTAAAAAGATAAAATCAAGAAGTAAAAGAATAAAACAGGAAATGAATGAAAGATTATTTTATCGCTTGTAGAATAAAAAGCAGGTAAAATAATCTTTTATTCATTTTTTTTATTGTACCTTTGCAAGCGCAATTGGTTTGCTGCCACTTCCTGCCGCCTCAGGCATGGTTTGTGCGTAGTGATTAAAAGGGAATCGGGTGAGAAGCCCGGACAGTCCCGCTGCTGTAAGCGTCTTATTGCGGTAAGCACCATGGTCACTGACATTTTTTCGGGAAGACCGCTTGCCATGAGTTTGAGGATGCAAGTCAGAAGACCTGCCGTTGCCATCGGAAACGATATGATTAAAGGTTGTCTTTAGGGTAAGAGATTCCGATGATTCTATCCAACCCCGTGGGATGGGTTCGTGATGGAGACATACTATTTATTTACTTATTATATTAAGGTATAAGGAGATTAAATGAGAATAATGAAATTACTGCTATGCGTCGTGGGATGCATGGTAGCAAGTGGTGTATCGTATGGTCAGGGATTCAGGACAGATTCGGTTCAGGCTTTGGAAGATGTGGTGGTGAAGGCGATGCAAGAGGTTACTCCCCATCAGTCTATCAACTATCAGCAACTGCAAAACCTGCCATCCAACAATGTGGCTGATGCGCTGAAATATATGGCGGGCGTGCAAATCAAGGACTATGGCGGACTGGGTGGACAGAAGACCGTGAACGTGCGGTCGCTCGGATCTCAGCATGTGGGCGTTTATCTGGATGGTGTGCGCATCACCAATGCCCAGAACGGTACGGTGGATTTGGGAAAGTATTCGCTCTCTACCATGGAATCGGTTTCGCTCTTCAATGCCAACAAGACGGAGATGCTGATGACGGCTTCGGAATATGCTTCCGCCTCCACGGTCTATCTCACGACCCATCGCCCCGATAGCACTCAGCTCAAGGCTTCCTACCAGTTGGGCTCGTTTGGAACCCACAAGTTGGCAGCCACTTACAGTTATCGGAATTGGGGCTTCATTGATGCCGCCTTCACGCATAGCAAGGGCAACTATCCGTTTGAATATCATACGGAATACGAGGACACCACGGGAACGCGTCGCAACTCCGACATTACGATGTTTCGCATCGAAAGCTGCGCTTTCTACAAGGGATTGCAATGGCACACGTATTATTTCAATTCCCATAGGGGATTGCCGGGCGGAATCGTGCGCCGACTCTCGGATGCCTATACTGATGTGGGCAGGGAATGGGATTGCAACTTCTTCTCACAGTTGTCGTATCGCACGCAGATTCCTTTTGGAAAGCATCAGCCTTCATCGGAATATCAGCCTTCGATAGGCATCAGGGCGATATTGAAATACGCCAACGATTTCCTGCACTACCGTTCGGATTATCCGGAGAATATATCTGTACATGCCAACAACCGGTATCATCAGCAGGATGTGTATGCAGCACTGGCAGCATCTTATCTGATTCATGATTTCGGCTTCTCGGCTTCCAGCGATTTGCGATGGAGTGACCTCACCACCGATGTGAAGAATTTCCACTATGTTTATCGTTTGGATAGTAAGACTTCGATTTCGGCATTCTATCAGCACAGAGGATTAAAGGTAAGTGTGAGTGGACTTTATACGAATATGGCCGACCATACCCAGGGCAAGGCAAAACCTCTGCATAAGATGACGTGGAATGCGCTGGCTTCCTATACGTTGGGCGACTGGACCCTCCGCTCGTTCTACAAAACCGTGTTCCGGACGCCAACCCTCAACGACCTCTATTATACGATGGTGGGCAATCGTAATCTGAAACCAGAATACACCAAGCAGGTGGATGTGGGAATCACCTTCCGCAAGCCTTTCATCGATGTGCAGGCAGACTGGTATTACAACCGGGTGGAAGAACGCATCGTCTGTTTGCCGCTGAAGGGTTCGTATCAGTGGACGATGCTCAACTACGGCTACACCCGCTGCATGGGTGTGGATGTGAGCGTGAATGCGCATTATCGCCAGCATTCCCTGCTCCTTACAGGCACGTATCAGGATGATAGGAATCGCACTGATCCGAAAGAAGATGCCTACAATGATTTCATCGCTTATTCGCCACGATGGTCGATGACGGCGGTCTATACCTTATTATATAAGGGGTGGATAGCTTCCATCTCCCACATGTTTGTGGATAAGCGATATTGGACGGCGGAGAATGCCATTGAAGACCCATTGGCTGCGTATAACTGCACCGACCTGAAGATAGGCTACCGATTCCTGCGCCACTATACGGTGGAGGCAGAGTGCCAGGACATCTTTGACGAGCGTTACGAGATGATTCAGCGCTGGCCGATGCCGGGAAGGAGATTTGGCGTAACCTTTAGAATTAATAATTGATAATTAACAATTAATCATGTTTCTGAAAATGAGGATAAGATTTGGAAATAAGATTTTAGGAACGTTGGCGATGATGGGATTATCGCTTTTCTTTGTTGCCTGTTCAAACGAGAACGGAGAAGATAATAGAACACCGGAAATTACGAAGCCGGAAATCATTGGCGAGAACCTCATTATCTGCAACGAGGGAAACTGGCAGTCGGATAACGGGCAGCTTTCCTATTATGATGGAACGGCGGGCGTGCTCACCAACAAGTGGTTCCGACAGGTGAACGGCAGCAAAATGGGAGACACGCCCAATGATATTATCCAGGTGAATGATACGCTTATTGCCATCGCCGTGAACTGGTCGAACATCATCCAGTATATTCATCCCGACGGAACGGCTTGCGGGGCTACCGAGAATGTGCCCAACAATCGCAGAATGTGCGCAGACGGGAACTATCTCTACATCACCTCCTATGCTCACAAATGTGGCAACCAGACCTTCGAAAAGGGGTATGTGGCTAAGATAGATGTGAAGACCAAGCAGGTGGTTGCCACTTGCGAGGTGGGCTGGGAGCCTGAGGGAGTGCGCCTTTACGAAGGCAAACTCTATGTGGCCAATACTGGAGGCTACGCATTCTCTGAGAATCATGCGTATGAAACCACCGTGCAGGTGGTGGATGCAGAGACGATGAAATCCATCAAGACCATCGATACGGGCTGCATCAATCTCTATGGCGAAATGTCGCAGGCAGGCCAGTATCTCTGCATCAATTCCTGCGGAGATTATTACAATGTGAAGCCTAAAACGGTGATTGTGGATTGCAAGACGGATGAGGTTTCTACTTTCGATTTCCCTTGTACCTATAATACCACCGATGGCAAACTGTTTTATACTGTTGGTTCTGAATTCTCGTATAATACGGGGGCGTATGTTTATCAGATCAAGACCATCAATCCTGAGACCAAGGAGGGGAAAGATGGTATCTTCTGTGAAGCCATCACCCAGAAAATCAAGGAGATAACTTCGCCATACGAACTTTACATCTCGCCTTATACCAAGAACGTGTATTTCACGGATGCGGGCAGTTATGGCTCAGCGGGTTATCTTTATGGTTACACCAAGGAGGGACAGCCGGTGTTTGCGCCGCAGAAAACGTATGTGAATCCGGCGCATATCCTGGCTTTGCCGATTTATGAAAACAAGTGAGATTAGTAAAATAAGTGGATAAGTGGGAAATATCAACATAACAGCTTTAATAAAAGAAAGATATGAATAGAATTTTTATGAGCACTTTGCTGAGCCTTTCGATGGGAGTGGCTTCGGCACAGACACAGAATGTGGAAGTAGTGGAGTTGCATCCAGCTCCAGGCCAGTTTGTCAACACCATGCCTCAGGCTGAGGAGGGAACCACCCACGAGGAGGTTTGTAAGGAGGCTACTGAAGCCTTGAATGATGGTCAGATTGTGCATCTGGGTACTTACGGCGGATACGTAACCGTGAAGTTCGACCACCCTGTGCAGAACAAGCGAGGTTCCGACCTCCGCATCAAGGGCAACGGCTTCTATAGCGCCAGCGACCCGAAATATGGCAAGGAGACCATCGGCGGTTCTTTTGAGCCGGGCATCGTGTATGTGGGTGTAGGCGATGATGTAAACACCTGCAAGTGGTATGAACTGGCTGGCTCTGAGTATTATACAGATGAGATTCACGATTTCTCCATCACCTATCACAAGCCAGTGGCAGAGGAAGGAGAGCATTCGCAGATGTGCTCTTCGTTTGATAACTACATCAAGTGGGAGGCTTCATGGACAGATAAGAACGCTGAACGCCGGGATTCTACGGGCTATCACATGAAGATTTTATTCCACAAGCAGTCTTTCTGGCCTTTGTGGGAGAAAGGAGAAACCTTGACTTTCAAGGGAGGTAAATTGCCCAACAATGCCGTGAATTATGGAACAGAGACTTCGCAAAGTTGGGTGCTCTATCGCTACGCCAAGGATTCGTATGGCTACGTGGATGCTTCTCTCAACGATGACGATTACTCCACCTTCGATATCGACTGGGCGGTGGATGAGCAGGGCAACCACGTGGATTTGGAGGAAATCAACTTCGTGAAGGTGGTGAACGGAACCTTCCAGTATTGTGGCTGGCTGGGCGAGACTTCTACCGAGGTAACAGGCTTCCAGGATCTTCATCTGGTAGAAGGTTATGATGAGAATCCTATCATCATCACCCCTCGTACCTCTACAGGACTTTCAGTCATCAAGACCGACTGTAAGTTTGCCGCCAAGGATGATAGCTATTACGACCTGATGGGTCGCCGTGTGGCTACTCCGCAGAAGGGAATTTATGTCAGAAATGGCAAGAAGATAATCTTCGAGTAAAGTTCTCTTCCGGGGCGAATCATCAATCAAACAGAAAATTCAGTTATTAATAATAAATAAGGTAAAGTATGAAAAAAAATTACTCGTATTCTTTGTCGGCTGCTTTCGTTGCAGCTTTGTTGAGTGTTTCATCTGTAGCGAATGCACAGGATAACAGTGGGGTAACAGTAGAGAAGGCTACTGTGGCAACCTTCGAGGATTTGACCTTGGAGCCAGAGAGTAGCTGGTGGGGACCAGCTGACAATGCCGAGAAAGTAGCTGGTGCTTATGGTCCGGAATGGGTTGGTACTTTCAAGAGTGGTTCTTATGAGTTTGTCAACTCTGTAAACCCAGCTTATGGTTCCTGGATGGGTTGTTCTTACAGCAACATGACCGCAACCTCATTTGCTTCTTACACTACTGACCAGTGGAATTCTGCTGCAGGTCATGGTGCTGTGGGTTCTACCAATTACGGAGTATTGTATGGAAATTCTCTTCCTAATACACCTATGGAAGTAATCAAGGTGGCTGATGCTCCTGATGGACGAGTAGTAAAGGGTATGAATATCACCAACTCTGCTTGGGTTGTAGAATGCGTGAAGAATGGCAATGGAGCTGCCAATAAGTTTAAGCAGGGTTCTTGGTTCAAGGTAATCTTTACCGGTACTAAGGCTGACAAGTCAACTGCTTCTGTAGAGTATTATTTGGCTGATTACCGTTCTGAAAATGAGGCAGACTGGACTTGCCTGACTGATTGGGCTTGGCTTGACCTTTCTTCTTTGGGCAAGGTTGTTTCCCTGAGCATCAGCTTTGATGGTACAGACAAAAGTTATGGCTATCTGAATACATCAACCTATGTCTGCATCGACAATGTAGGTTGCGAAAAGAATGTTTCTACAGGCATTGCTGCCAACAAGTGGAACAGCGTAGAGCTTCGCGAGGTGGCTCGCTTCTCTGCTGACGGCAAGCGCATCTCTGCTCCTCAGAAGGGTCTTAATATCATCCGCATGAGCGATGGTTCTACCCGCAAGGTGGTAGTAAAGTAATTCTGCTTTTTAGCAATCAGTGAAATATCTGAAAAATAATAAGCCCAGAGCAAATTGCCCTGGGCTTTTTAAGTTTTTATCTTTTTCAAATCTTTATTCCTCCATCAACTTGCGATAGCGACCCTTCTTGATCTCTGTATCGCCAAGACGGCGTGCCTTGTTGATTTCATACTCTGAATAGCTGCCCTCGAAGAAGAATACCTCACCATTGCCCTCGAAGGCAAGGATGTGGGTACAGATACGGTCGAGGAACCAGCGGTCGTGGCTGATAACCACAGCACAACCGGCAAATGCCTCCAAACCTTCCTCCAAAGCACGCAGCGTGTTCACGTCGATATCGTTGGTAGGCTCATCGAGGAGCAAAACGTTACCTTCCTGCTTCAATGCCAAAGCCAACTGCAGACGGTTGCGCTCACCACCCGAGAGAACACTGCAGAGCTTGCTCTGGTCGGTGCCCGAGAAGTTGAAACGGCTGATGTAAGCACGCGCATTCACGTCTCTGCCACCCAGACGCAAGGTCTCATTGCCCTGAGAAATCACCTCGTAAACGGTCTTCTGAGGGTCGATGTCCTTGTGCTGCTGGTCAACATAAGCTAACTTCACGGTCTCACCCACCTCGAATGTACCGCCGTCAGCCTGCTCCAATCCCATGATGAGACGGAAGAGGGTAGTCTTACCGGCTCCGTTAGGACCGATGACACCCACGATGCCGTTAGGAGGAAGCATGAAGTTGAGGTCGTTGAAGAGAACCTTTTCACCGAACGCCTTCTTTACATGCTGAGCCTCGATAACCTTGTTACCTAAGCGAGGACCGTTAGGGATGAAGATTTCCAGCTTCTCCTCGCGCTCCTTCTGTTCCTGGTTGAGCATCTGTTCGTAAGAGTTCAGACGAGCCTTACCCTTAGCCTGACGGGCCTTAGGAGCCATGCGAACCCATTCCAACTCACGTTCCAATGTCTTGCGGCGCTTAGAGGCAGTCTTCTCCTCCTGAATCATTCGCTTGGTCTTCTGGTCGAGCCATGAAGAGTAGTTGCCCTTCCATGGAATACCTTCGCCACGGTCCAACTCCAGAATCCACTCGCTCACGTCATCAAGGAAATAGCGGTCGTGGGTTACGGCGATGACGGTTCCCTCATACTGCTGCAGGTGCTGCTCCAACCAGTCGATGCTCTCAGCATCCAGGTGGTTGGTAGGCTCATCGAGCAGGAGCACATCCGGTTTCTGCAAGAGCAGGCGGCAGAGAGCCACACGGCGGCGCTCACCACCAGAGAGGTTGGTTACCGGCCAATCGCCAGGAGGACAGTGGAGAGCATCCATCGCACGCTCTAGTTTGGAGTCGATGTTCCAGGCATCGGTAGCATCAATGATGTCCTGTACCTCAGCCTGTCGCTGCATCAGCTTGTCCATTTTATCTGGGTCTCCATAGTATTCCTCGAGACCAAACTTATTGTTGATGTCCTCGTACTCAGCGAGTGCATCATAAATCTTCTGTACACCCTCCATCACGTTCTCCTTCACGGTCTTGTTTTCGTCGAGCGGAGGGTCCTGTGGCAAGTAGCCCACAGAGTAACCTGGGCTCCATACCACCTCGCCTTGTGTAGGCTGTTCCAATCCAGCGATGATTTTCATCAAGGTAGATTTACCTGCACCGTTCAGACCGATGATGCCTATTTTTGCTCCGTAGAAGAACGATAGGTAGATGTTCTTCAGAATCTGTTTCTGGTTTTGTGGGATAATCTTAGATACGCCCACCATTGAGAAGATGATCTTCTTGTCGTCAACTGTTGCCATATAATAATTAAAAAAATGTGTTATGCCAATCGGATGCTCATCGGACTCACGGTGATGAGTCGCTTCTTGTAGAGATCTCCGATGGCACGCTTAAATACTTTCTTGCTTACGTGGAATCGCTCGTAGATATCGTCTGCCTCGCTCTTGTCGCCCAGATTGCATTCCCCGTCATTGTCGAGCAGGTACTGGTAGAGGGTTTCTGCGAAATCGGCAGTCTGTTCCATGCCGGTTTTCTGCAGGGTGACGTCTATCTTTCCGTCTGGGCGTACTCGTCCGATGTAGCCCTTCAGTTTGTCGCCTGTATGGATATACTGGAATATCTGGCTCTTGTAGAGCAGACCGGAGTACTGGTTATCGATGATGACCTTGAATCCGAGGTCGGTTTTCTGCCAGATGAGCAGATCCACTTCCTCTCCGTGCTTGTAGTGAGGATGGTCTTCCTTCAGGTATCTTTCCACCTTGGCTGAGGCTACGATGCGGTAACTCTCCTCATCGATATGGATATGAACGATGTAGGAATTGCCCAATACCATGCGCTTCTTCTGTTCACGGAATGGACAGAAGATATCTTTCATCAGTCCCCAACCGAGGAAAGCACCATATTCGTTGACCCATTTCACTTCGAGATAGGCGAAGTCGCCCACTTTGGCAAGAGGGGTTTCGGTGGTGGCGATGATACGCTCTTCCTGGTCGAGATAGATGAAAACGTCAATCTCGTCGCCAATGGAAAGTCCCTCCGGTACGTAGCGGGTAGGAAGGAGGATTTCTCCCTCATCGCCTCCGTCGAGGTACATGCCGAAATCTACTTTCTTTACAACTCTGAGGCGGTTGTAATCGCCGAGCTTTATCTTGTTTGCCATGTTTTCTTGTTTACTTCTTTTCTTGGATTCTTATTCCTTCTTGTGAATTCTGATCTTCTTTCTACGAATGCGAATTCTATGATCTTAGATTACATCCTCCTGTTCACTCTTTTTCTGAACAATATTTTCCTGGACTTTTTCTTCCTGAATGTCCTTTGCAGGAATCTCGTCTTCAGCAGAATTAGCCTCTACGGTTTTCTCAATCATTCCGTCTTTCAGGTGAATGGTGCGGTCGGTGATGGCAGCAAGTCCCTCATCGTGGGTTACGATAACGAAGGTCTGTCCGAACTTGTCACGCAGATCGAAGAACAGTTGGTGCAGTTCTGCCTTGTTTTTGGTATCGAGGCTTCCTGATGGTTCATCGGCCAGGATGACGGCAGGATTGTTGACCAATGCTCGGGCCACAGCCACACGCTGTTTCTCGCCACCGGAGAGTTCGGCAGGCTTGTGGTTGGCTCTATCGCTCAGCCCCATGAACGCCAGCAGTTCCTCAGCGCGTTCCTTCGCCTGTTTGCGACTCTTGCCGGCGATGAAGGCAGGAATCATGATGTTCTCCAATGCGGTGAACTCAGGCAGGAGCTGGTGAAACTGGAACACGAAGCCCAGATGCTGGTTGCGGAAATCGCTCAGTTTCTTGGTGGAGAGCATGCTCACATCAATGCCGTCGATGATGATATTTCCTGCGTCAGGCTTATCGAGGGTTCCGATGATCTGGAGCAGCGTGGTTTTGCCGGCTCCGCTGGGACCGACAATGCTTACCACCTCGCCCTTGTCGATGTGCAGGTCGATGCCCTTAAGTACCTGCAGCGAGCCGAAGCTTTTGGTTATGCCTTTGATATCTATCATTTTTCTTTTCTTTTCGTTTGTATCAGTAGGCAAAGTTAAGCAAAATAATTGGAAATGCCTAATTGTTGAAGACAAAATAACTAAGTTTTTCTTAAAAATGTTTGGAATGTAGGGTTTCGGGAGAAATGTTTACATTATTTAGTGCGGAAAATGTGCTCATTTCGAATAAAAGTAGTAACTTTGCATTTAAATAGTTTCTGATTTTGATATTTTTCAAATATGATTTGATATTTTACCAGATATGATAGATAGACCGACGATAGAAAGAATTATGGATTCCACCAAAATAGAAGAGGTGGTAGGAGAATTCGTGACCCTTAAGAAACGAGGGGTCAACTACATCGGCTTGTGCCCTTTCCACAACGACTCCCATCCGTCTTTCTCTGTATCACCGACCCGTGGCATCTGTCATTGTTTCACCTGTGGCAAGGGTGGTAATGCCATCAACTTCCTTATGGAACTGGAACAGATGACCTATCCCGATGCCTTGCGCTGGCTTGCCAAGAAATATCATATCGAAATCAAGGAACGCGAACTGACCAACGAGGAAAAGCAGCGGGAGAGCGAAAGGGAATCTATGTTCATCGTCAACGAGTGGGCTGCCAAGTATTTCCAGAATATCCTTCAGAATGATGTGGATGGTCGTGCCATCGGTATGCAGTATTTCAGAAGCCGCGGTTTCAGAGATGACATCATCCGAAAATTCCAGCTCGGCTTTTCGCTCAACAGTCGTACTGCTCTCGGCGAGGCGGCTGTGAAACAGGGTTATAATCCGAAGTATCTGGTCAAGACGGGTGTGCTCATCGCCTCTGATAATGAACCGGGAAAGTATTTCGACCGATTCTCAGGCCGTGCCATCTTCCCATGGTTTAGTGTGAGTGGCAAGGTGGTGGCTTTCGGCGGACGTGTGCTCGATAGCCGTACCAAGGGTGTGAGCCAGAAATATGTCAACTCGCCCGACAGTGAGATTTATCACAAGGAACGTGAACTCTACGGACTTTTCCAGGCGAAGAAGGCGATTGCCAAGGAAGATTGCGTGTTTATGGTGGAGGGCTATACTGACGTGATTTCCATGCACCAGTGTGGCATTGAAAACGTGGTGGCCAATTCGGGTACGGCACTCAGCATCTATCAGATCCGACTCTTGCATCGCTTTACCAATAATATCGTATTGCTCTATGATGGTGATCAGGCGGGTGTGCATGCTGCCCTGAGAGGAACCGATATGCTGCTGGAGGAGGAGATGAACGTCAAGGTGCTTTTCCTGCCTGATGGAAACGACCCTGATAGTTTTGCACGCAATCATACTGCCGAGCAGTTCAGACAATATATTGCAGACCATCAGACAGACTTTATCCAGTTTAAGACCAATGTGATGCTCAAAGGCGTCACCGACCCCGTGAAGCGAAGTGAGGCCATCAATTCCATCGTGGAGAGCATCTCGAAGATTAAAAATCAGATTACCCGAGCGGCTTATATCACCGACTGTTCTCATCGTCTGGGAGTCAACGAGGCGGTTATCATCAATGCTCTCAATTCCTTTATCCGCAACGGAATGAGCGAGCAGGTGAAGGAGGAACGCCGGGCTGCAGGACTCAGAGATGCCGGCTATCCGGTAAAGCAGCAGGCATTGCGACAGGCGGCTGTCACTCCGCTCGACAAACTGATGGAGGTGGAAGACCTGCTTATCAAACTGGTAATCCATCATGGCGATGAAATCATCAAGGTGCAGGATGCTGACGGCAATGATGTGGAACTGCCAGCCGCCCAGTATATCTATCTGGACATGGAGGGCGATGACTTCAAGTTCCACCATTCCATCTACAATCAGATTATGGCTGAGGCTATGGAGCATATTGAGGAGGAAGGATTCAGATGTGAAACCTATTTCGCTGCTCATCCCAACCCGGAAATCAGTAGGATAGCCGGTATTCCGACAGGTGAGCAGGAGATAACGACGGCAAGTCTGCAGATGAAGATGAATGAGGAGAAACTGCGCCAGCAGATATTCAAGGACATGCTTTCCTTCCGTACCCACTATATTGCGCAGCGTATTATCGAGGTGCAGCAGGAGTTCAAGCAGAATCCTGGCAACAGGGAACTTCTGGAGGAATTCGTGAAACTGAAGAAGATGAACATGCTCGTGGCGTCACAGTCGAATAATGTCTTCAACTAAAATATAATATAAGGAGGTAAGAATATGCTGTATATCCATTGGTTTCTGCTGGTAGTATATCTGGCGATAACAATAAGTGGAATCGTGGCTGTTCTCATGGACAACAAGCAACCGGAGAAAGCCATGGCATGGATTCTTGTGCTCTGTTTCATGCCGGTAGTCGGCATCATCTTCTATCTTTTCTTCGGCAAGAATACCCGTAAGGAAAAGGTAATCAGCAAGCGCAGTATGGACTTGCTCACCAAGCGCAGCATGCTCGAATTTGCCGAGCAGGAAGACCTGCATATCCCTCGCCGCAACAGACCGCTGATGAAACTGTTTACCAACCAGAACTGGGCGCTCCCTTTCAGGGACAATGAGGTGGATATTCTCATGGACGGCTATGAGTTTGCATTCTCACTCCTGAATGCTATCGGACAGGCGAAGGATCATATTCATCTGGATACTTATATCATCGAAGACGATGCTTTAGGAAATTTGGTGGCTGATGCGCTGATAGACAAGGTGCGTGAGGGCGTGGAGGTACGACTGATATACGACGATGTGGGGTGCTGGAAGGTGAAAAACCGCTTCTTCGAAAGAATGATCAAGGCAGGAGTACGTGTACAGGCTTTCATGCCAGTTAGGTTTCCAGCCTTTACGGGTAAGGTGAACTATCGCAACCATCGCAAACTCTGTGTCATCGATGGAAAGGTGGGATTTATTGGGGGCATGAATATTGCCATGAGATATGTGAAGGGAACGGCAAAGCAGGCTTGGAGAGATACGCATCTCCGTATCCGTGGCGGTGCTGTCTATGCCATCCAGCGAGCATTCCTTGTGGACTGGTATTTCGTGTGCCGGGAACTCATCAACGACCGCCGCTATTATCCGCCTGTAGATAAAAGTATTTCCAATAATTGTCTTACGCAGATTGTGACAAGCAGCCCTATTTCACCTTGGCCTGACATCATGCAGGGCTATGTACGCATCATCCTGCAGGCCCACAGATATGTGTATATGGAGAGTCCTTATTTCTTGCCTACGGAGCCCGTGCTTTTTGCCATGCGAACCGCTGCTTTGGCGGGAGTAGATGTCAGACTCATGGTGCCTCGCCGGGGCGATGCTAAACTGGTGGAATGGGCTTCGCGTTCTTATCTGATGGAGGTGATAGAGGCAGGTGTGAAAGTTTATCTTTATGAGGATGGATTCAACCATAGCAAACTTCTGGTAAGCGATGACAATCTGAGTTCCTGCGGCAGTACCAATATCGATTTCCGCAGTTTTGAGAATAATTTCGAGGCTAATGCTTTCTTCTTTGGTGAGGGAATGGCTTTGCGTATCAAGCGGATATTCCTGGCAGATCAGGAACGCTCCATGCTGGTAGATGATGTGGCTTATTTCATCAAGCGCCCGTTCTTCCAGCGATTGTTTGAATCGCTTGTGAGACTGCTCTCTCCATTGTTGTAGAGCGATTTCTTGATGATGGGTCGTAGAGTAATTTTTGCTGAAGATTTCGTATAACGATTTTTTGATTTAGAAACTTAAAACTATAGAATATGGATGCAACTTATATGGAATTGACTATTCGTCTTATACTGGCGCTCTTGTTGGGTGGAGCTATAGGTATCGAACGTGAATATCGTGCCAAGGAAGCTGGTTTCCGTACTCATTTCCTTGTAGCTTTGGGTAGTGCTCTTTTCTGTCTCGTGTCCCAGTTTGGCTTTGGAGTAGATCTAAAGGATTCCTCCCGAGTGGCAGCGCAGGTAGTTTCGGGCATCGGATTTTTAGGTGCCGGTACGATTATCTTTCAGAAGAATGTAGTGCGCGGCTTGACCACGGCAGCTGGTCTTTGGGTCACGGCAGCCATCGGCTTAGCTTGCGGTACGGGCATGTATTTGGCAGCGGTGCTTACCACGGCTATGGTACTGTTGGGTCTGGAGGTCTTGAACTATTGGATTCCTCAGTTGGGATTATCCACCATCGAGTTGTCCTTTTCAGCTCCATCCCGTGAGAGTGTGAAAGAATTTATCACGCGCATCAAGCAGGACGGGATGGAAGTACATTCTTATGAGTTGAAGGAACGTCGCTTGTCAAAGGAAGAATTTCTGGAAGCAAGCTTAGAAATCAGAGCGAAACGCGACTTTCATACATTGGAAATACTGGATTATATGAATGATTTTTCGGATGTCACGATTTCTACGATTAAGTAGGAGATGGTGTGTCAATAAGTCCACTCTGTATGCTCGACTATGTGTTTTAGGCATTTTGTTTTATTAGAAAAATCTTGCCAGATAATCGTAGTGCTCGCCTTCAGTAATCAGTTCGCCATGTAATCCACAACTCTCTGCGATGGATTTGAGCAGCGGGAAATCAACATAGAGCCACTCGAAAGAGTCTCCCTTTACGTCTTTGTAAACCATCTGATAATCCACTTCGCCATAGTAGGCTGCATTGAGATTGATGTCGAAACTTCCGTCCTCGTTCTCGTAGATGTATTTGATGTCAGAAGAATCGATCAGAATCTGTCCGCCTTTATTGAGCAAAGCCTTCAGACGGTTGAAGAGGGCAGGGAGGTTTTCTATTTTTCCGGCAATGCCAGTGCCGTTCATCAGGAGAAGAATGGTATCGAAGCCACTCTCGCTCTGTGATCCGCCTTCATTCTGCAATCTATCTTCTCTTCCCATTCCGCTTTTGCTTCCCAAATGTGGGTCAAACAGGTTGATGCATTCTACATCCTTCACTCCTCTCTGGAGCATGGCTTGGCAACTCTGCGGAGAAATATCAATGGCTTTTACGGCAATCGATTGGGCTTGCAGGGCGAGTGCATGACATCCTGCACCAGCTCCGACATCCAGCACCTTTCCTTTGGCGAGGCTCAATGCTTTCTGCTCCAGCATCGGCATTTCTTCCAAGTTACGGAAGAGATGTTTCACCGGCATTTCGTCTTCTTCAAACATAGAAGATAATATGCTCAATTTTCCGGCCTTCCCTTTAGTTTGGTAGTCAAGGATGGCGGCACCCATCGGATCTTTGTCTTTTGATAGTATATCTGTGTTCATACCTACAAAAATACGATTATTTCGCTAAACAGGCTTATCTATATGCATAATTTAACATAAAAATTATCTTTATGCCATAAATAGGTGTCGATTTTTCGTTTATCTTCTTGCAACGATGCAAAAAAATGCTTACCTTTACCGCCAATTTGGACAATGTCAGAAAACGTGTTATCAAAAACAGGTGACTGATTTGTCTATTGTCCTATTATAAAATAAAAGCAATAAAACGATGAGATTACCAGAGAATATCATAGAGATGTTACGGCAAAAATCTGGAAACGATTTGTATTTGCCGTCTGATTGTGAATTCCTTTCACTTGATATAGAGAGTAAATTAGGAGTACATATTGGATCAACTACGCTTAAGCGCCTTCTTGGTTTTGCTCAAGATGAACGTACACCTCATGCCAGTACCCTGGAGGTATTGGCAAAATATCTTGGGTATGCTCACTGGGAAGATGTTGTAAATCAAGAGGAAAAATATAGTTCGGATTTTGATACTCCTGAGGACGAAATTCGTGCGGCTAATCTGACTGTAGGTGATCGGGTAGATATAACTTATTCGCCTGGCCGGCATGTAGTTTTTGAGTATGTGGGAGATGATTATTTTGTTGTGGTAGAGCGAGAGGGAAACAAATTGGAACTTGGTGATCGTTTGCAAATCCAGAATTTCATCTTGCACCATCCTTTTTATGCAAGACAGGTATTCCGGGGAGAAGAATGCCTGGGCACTTATTCTGCTGCTATGGCTTCAGGAATTGATACCTTAAAACTGATCAGAAAATGATGGATTATTCTTGTTTTTCAGGCAATCAACAGGATAGTTTGAAAGAATCCTTACCAGTCTCCGGTTTCATGTGTGAGGCTTATCGTGTGAAGATATACGGCAAACTTCATTTCTTGAAAAAACTGAAACTAGAGCACGAGGACAATATTCTCTTTCGGGAGGCTCTCCGGAAGGAATTTGAGATTGGCTTTCGCTTGGAACATCCTAATATAGTAAGGTATGTCTCCTTTCATGATGATGAAATCTTAATGGAGTATGTAGATGGAGAGGACTTGTTGGCTTTCTTGAATAATCATCCTACATACTTTGAAGATGCAGAACATTTCGATAAGTTTGTTGGTCAATTATTAAGTGCTTTGCAATATCTTCATGACAATCAGGTTCTTCATCTCGATTTGAAACCAGAGAACATCATGTTGACTCGCATTGGTTGTGATGTAAAGGTGGTAGATTTGGGCTGCTGTTATTCCGATACTTTTGTTGATTCTACAGGATATACTACGCAGTATGCTGCACCAGAACAGCTTGCCGGTAGGAAGGTGGATGTTAGAACAGATATTTATGCAGTAGGCAAAATATTGGAATTGTTGCCTCATCACCCTATATATAATAAGGTGATAAAAAGGTGCTTGGATAAGAATCCTCAAAACCGTTATCAGACTATTGCGGAATTACAGAAAGCCTTATCTGTAAGAAACTATAATAAAAAGAAAATAGTGGCAGCCGTTTCCATTGTTTTTGCCGTTTCTGTTGTTCTGTTGTTGGCTTTGGCAACTCCTTTTCAGCCTTTGCCAAATGAAGCAAAGGAAACACCCCGAAACCAAAAGTTGGTTGATAGTAAAAAACGCCCGGCCCCGAGTTTGCAGGATTCTAAGGAACAGGTTACCGCAGAGTCTGTAGTCGTGAAGAATCCTCCACATTCGGGTTCTGTTTCGGAAGAAAAGGAGAAAGTGGAGAGCCACAATTGGCAAAAGGAGATGGATGCGATGTTGGATAAAGCTTATAAAAAGAGTATCAGCTCTTTTTGTGATTCCATTTTTCCATCACCAACAGTAGGATTGGCATGGAAGACAAAAAGTTCAGAATTTCATAATCAGGTTATGAAGATTACATCAGATTTTCATGCAAAGTATCCCGAAGTGGAGGAATCATTGCTCTTCGCTTATGCAGAGAATAAATTTCAGAGTGTAGTAGGATATGTCTTTGGTAGGATGCGGGAAAATGGCAGGAAGAACTTTCCTTAGAAAAAGATGAAAATGGAAGAAATGGTCGGCGTCCGATTCTTCCATTTTCATTTTTATTTTGTACCTTTGTCGGCGATGAGAGACAACTCTCGTTGCCCACGCCGTATAAGCTATTGGATGAATTTCGAGACTAAAAAGAAAAATAGTTTCAAAAAAGTTTGGTAGTGTGGATGATTTTCTATATTTTTGCGGTATGTTAAACAATTAAATTGTAAAATATGACATAAACAAATAAAGACATATAGGAAAATGAAGCGTTAGCTTTTTATTCTTGCTTCCTGAAAATCGCCAAATTTAAGAGAAGCCATGAAGAGTAAAGGTTTGACGCTCACGTCTGCATACGGCGTGGGCTTTACTCGTATTATGTGGCTTATGGTGTTTGGCGATACCTCAGGAGGCGTAAACGAAGTAACGGTCCACGCCATTTTTCTGTCTGATGATGAATACTTGGACCCTAATAACAGTTGCTATTTATTGTCCTGTTTGAGAGATTGTTTTTATATATAAGTTCTTAGATAAAGTAATGAGGATTTTGGATCTATTAGCTATAGAAATTCTATAAACTTGAATACTTGGCAATCGTATTGTTTAATTATAAAACCTGAATTTATGAAAAAAGTTTTATTCGTTTTTGTTGCTGTCATAAGTATGTTGGCAATGACTTCTTGTGTTGACAAGGAACAGTGTGTTGGTAAATGGGAAAGTGAAAATGTCTCAGAAGAGGGGTTTACTGGTAATTTTTATCTTGACCTGAATGAAAATGGAACGGCAAATTTGCGTATCAAAGGAACCGGAGCCGTAGAGGAAGAAGGTATGGATATGAAGATAGGAATTACTGCAAAGATAGGTGGAAAATGGGACGTGTCTATGGGATATATTGATTTGGAGTTTGATCCTAATAATGTAAAATGTACGGTAGATGATTTTGATGCGGGTAACGCGGGAGTTAATGCCCTGGTTAAAATGGTTTTGAATGATCCTGAAGCCAAAAGACAAATGGTTGAAGCATTTAAGAGTGAAATGAATGTCGATGATTTCAATGGCTCTCTTGACATTGAATTTGATGGAGATAATGTTATGAAACTGACAGGCACTGATGGAGTAGTACTGACATTTCATCGACAATAATTTGTAGAACTCGGTTTTATAAAAAAATGGAAATGGAAGAAATGGTTGGATGCCTTTCTTTCATTTTCTATTTTATTTTTGTACCTTTGTCGGCGATGAGAAACAACTCTCGTTGCCCACGCCGTATAAGCTATTGGATAAATTTTGAGACTAAAAAGAAAAAAGTTTCAAAAAAGTTTGGTAGTATGGATGTTTTTCTGTATTTTTGCGGTATGTTAAACAAATAAATTATAATATATGACATAGACAAAATAAAGACATATAGGAAAATGAAGCGTTAGCTTTTTGTTCTTGCTTCCTGAAAATCGCCAAATTTAAAAGAAGCCACAAAGAGTAAAGGTTAGACGCTCACGCCTGCAATACGGCGTGGGCTTTTACTCGTATTATGTGGCTAATGGTGTTTGGCGATACCTCAGGAGGCGTAGACGAAGTAAATGGTCCACGCCATTTTTCTGTCTATACTTTATAACCTTTAGGACCTTAATAGTGTTTTTATGATTAAGTGTATATTGTTTACAAAAATCAAGTTGAAAAAATAATGTCTAAGGCGGGTTTTTCTTATTCAAATTGTGAATAGTTTTGGCAAGTAGTTGTAAACTACATATTAAATGGCGAAGGTGAACTAGCTTTAGGTGATGAAACATTGATAGTCTTGCTATCTAAGATAGAAAAGCAGGGCCTTTTTGAGGAATTGAAGAGTTTACTCAGTCGTAAAATTGATACTTCTCTCAGGAATCCTATTACGGGGGATGAGTTTTCTTTAGTTCATTAAATACTATTAAATATGGAGAAATATATTACTTCCTTAAAAGATTTAATCGCAGAAACATTCAGAAATAGTTTTAAACTGAATGAAAGTGCGAAAAATGGGGACTCCAAAGCGTGTTTCCAAATGGGAATGGTTTATTTGCTTGGTATTAACACAGCTATAGACTTCAAAAAAGCCAAGTTACAATTCTCATCCCAATCATTATTGAATGATCACGACGCTCAGCGAATGTTAGGATTTCTCTCAGAATTAGATGGCGACTACTCGTCGGCCTTTATGTATTATGCAAAAGCTGCCGGTGGTGTTGTAGATGGTTCTGATAATTCCTATATCGAGAACGTAAAACAAGAAAGAGAGACATTGCGAGGATGGCTCAACAAATGGAACTTTCCTGCCAGAGTTCTCAATAATGCAATAACTACAATTTTAGAAGATTACGCAAAAGGTGGTGAAAAAAAAGAGAAAGCTTGTATTGAAATTGCAGCAATTTGTCAGGATGCAGTTTCATGTATAACTGTAGCTCGGATTTTGATGGGCTCTGGAGACTATTCGAATGCACTGAAATGGCTTCAATATGGGGCAGTTGAAAAGAATAATCCTATGTATCAAATGATACAAAGTAAACTAAATGAAACTAGTAATCTCATAAATCTTTCAAATGTCTTAGAAGTTATAGAAATTGATGGATGCTCTCTCTTTTCGAGTATTGATATTGCAGGAATTTTTGCTCCTGCAAGAAATACGTTAAACGAGATATCAGTACGTTGTTCAAAACTTTGGAGAAAAGAAGTTATGCCAAAGATTGAAATAATTAAGAGAAAATGGGAGGAAGAAGAGAAAAATCGAATACAAAAGGAAGAAGAAGACAGACTACGTGCGCTTAAACAAGCTGAATTGTTGGAACTTGAAGAGAAAAATAGGAAGAAGAAACGTAGAGACAAGATAATTAACATCATCTTGTCAATTCTTTTTTTGCCATATGTTTTGATATGTGTATTTGAAGATGGGGATTTTTTAGTTAAATTCTTTGCGCTTATGCTCTTTGCCTTGCCATTTTTGGCAGTAAGATGGATTGTGATAAAAGTGTTAGATTATTTTAATAAATAGGCTCTCTTGATTGAGAATTTAAAATGTTGAAAAATGAAAACAATCAAACAGATCAAGCAGTTAGTTGAAATCTTTTCAACCAATTCTGATTCAACAAGTAATAATTCTTTTCTAACGTCAGTTAGGGATAATTATATTCCCCTTTTCCAGTTTAATATTGAAGCATTTTCTTCAGAAAAGGCTCAGTTAGTTTTTGAAAAAATTGGAGAAAATGTTAGTAGAAGAACATCTGTTCCTTATTTACCAGATGGTCTACATACGAAAGACCAAATTGGCATACAGACATTTGAAACGCCTACCATTATGGAATGGATGGGAGGCCAATCTGGTCAAAATTTTGTAATTAACTACTCAACCAAATCGGCAAATAAGGCTGAGGCTCGTTTGAATCAGTTGGTTGTTGACATGCTTTTGTCACTTCCAAGTAGAAGCATTAATATCCATTTCGTTGACCTGCCTTTTTCAGCTCAGGCTTCTTTCCTGACGAGAAACTTGGACGAGAAGATATATGGCAAACTAATTAGTAGCTCTAATGACTGGAACCACCTAAAGGATTCGCTTCGAGAAAAAATGGCGAAGGCATTGGAAGAGTATGGCGATGTTGCTAAATATAACGATAGCAAGAATCGAGTGGTTGTGCCTTACGATGTAGTGGTGATTAATGATTATCAGAAGTGCGTCAATGAAATGAGTGACTTGGATGCTCTGTTTGAAAATGGCCATAAAGGTGGAATATATTTCATCTTGATGAATAATTTGGATTTTAAGAGCGATAGAGACATTGATTCGCTGATGGCATTGAAGAATTTCTATCAGGTATTGGAGGCTGAGAATTTTGGCAACTATTCGAAGGATGCCGTCATCCGCTGCACGCCAATTCTTGATAACCCCATCTTGGCAAAAGCCTGCTTCAACTATATTAACGAGAGTGCAGAATTGCCACAGGTAGCTGTAGCAAGCGTGGATTACGATAAGATATTGTCGAAGGGATTCGAAACTATTGATAAAGCGATGGTAATTCCTGTAGGCTCGTCAGAGAATGGTGAATTGGTGGATTTCACTATCGACACTGTCAGCCATATTCATTGCTTTATCATTGGACAGTCTGGTACGGGTAAGTCAGTATTCCTACATGATGTCATTATTGGTGCAATGGCCAAGTATTCTCCTGATGAACTGGAACTTTACCTGATGGATTTCAAAATAGGTGGTGTGGAGTTCAATCGCTATCGTAATGAAAAGCACGTGAAGGCACTTCTTGTTGACAACTCTGATATTCAGATTACGCTGGAGATTCTGCGCGATATCAGCAATAAGATGCGCGAACGTGGTAAACAACTTAGGGCAAGTGGTGTTTCGAATATTGTGGAGTATAATCAGGTGAATCCTACAAAGAAGATGCCTCGCATCGTCTTTATTGCAGATGAGTGTCATGTGATGTTTCCTGCGATGAATAGTAAGGATACCAAACTGTATCGTGAGATTTCTGAGATTCTACAGAAGATAGCGAAGGAAGGCCGTAGTCAAGGAGTACACCTTGTATTGGCTACCCAGACTATTGCTCAGGCTGAGATTTCGAGTGAGATTCTCAACAATATCTCGGACTTCTATTTGCTGAAGTGTTCACCAAGTGATTCAGAGAGACTTGTTCGTGGTTCTGTGGATACTACAAGTGGACTGAAGACAGGACAGGTTCTTCATCATGACATTGATCATGATGTAGTATTCAAATCTACCTATTTACCTACCTCACAGACTCTTGAGATCATCAAGAAGATTAACGACAAGACGAAGGCTTCAAAGAATGAGCAATTCTACTTCGTGGGTTCGCAGATATTTGAGATTGACGATGAGGTGAAGAACCTACTCACAGAGAAAGGTGACGCAATAGCCTTTGGTCGCTCTATTGATACGAAGATGGAGCCTGTTGTCATTCCATTGCGAAATGAATATGCAGACAACGTTATGCTGTTTGGCATTAATGATGAGGAACAAGTATCGCGTACAACAATGGCTTCTATCAAGAGTCTGAGAGTTTCAAACAAAAACATCAAGATTAAGGTCATTAATTGTCTCTCTGCAGAGCAGCGGAATACCACAAAGATGCTTAACGACTGGGAAAACAAGGGAGAGATTGAACTGCTGAACCCGCAGAATTGTGGTGGTGAACTGGTAAATATTGCTAATTCTATCATGGAAAGAACAGCAGAACCGACTGTACTGTATATACTTGGACAGGAGCGATTCAGAGAGCTACGCATGGATATGGAGATTGCATTTACCAAGCCTACCGTTGCAGCTGACGACTTTGGATTTGACAGCAGTATGTTCACTGCTGGCGATAGTGGTAGTATGAACTTCAATAGCTATCAGAAGGCAATAGAGTATATTCTGAAGAATGGTGCAGAGGTTGGTGTACATGTCATTCTGCAAATCGATAAGCCAAAGCAATTGCTCTTTTCTGACTATATGTCTGCAAAGGATTTCTTCAACATGTTCCATCATCTCATCATGCTGAAGAGTGATGAAAATGCCGTTAATTCTCTTGGTATGAGCGATGATTTGAAGCTCGAAAACCTCTCTTCTGATATTGAACGTCTGAGAGCGATTTATTATAACGAGACGAATAATAGCTATACGCTGTTTACTCCGTTTGATTTCTAACAACAACAAATAAAATATAAGATTATGGCAAGTGATGCTGGTGTAAAAAACATTGAGCAGTTGGCTCAGTTTGGTAAGAATATTAAGAACCTGGGACAGAATATGTATCAGACGATGCAGGCTGCTCAGCAGCGTATGAATGCCGTCTCCGAAGGATGGCAAGATAAGCAGAATGATAAGTTTCGCGAGCAGTTCGATCGCAGTGTGCAGGATATCAAGAAGATGTCGGAGATGTTTACGGAGTACTCCAACTACATTGCTAAGATAACCTCGAAGTTGATGGAATATCAGAGTATAAGATAAGCGCACGATGGCAAACGGAGATGTAAAGGTAAAGGAAGTACGGCTCTTAGAGTCGTACTCCACTGTTTATAACAGATTCATGGAGTCAACGATACAGATGACATACCGATTTCGTGACCTCTTTGCTCAGAAAGATAATGAGGCTCAAGATTTGGAACGCAAAATACAGGATCACCTGAATATCGCCCAACAGAAATTGGCTCACGCAAAGACGGATTACGAAGCATCTGTTAAAAGAGGTGGGGGTAAGGATGGCCTGGAATTGGCACACCGAGAGCAGGCGTTGGAAAAATATAAGGCTCTATATAAGAAAGCACAAAACTATGCAGAATCAGCCAAAAAACTCTATCAAGAGATTCATGGAGAGTGTGAACGTGTAGATTGGACGAGCAACCGTCAAAGGCACAAGTTAGAGAATAGCAGGGACGAGGGTAATAATTTCTTAAAGAAAGCCATTAATGCACTAAATCAATATAAGCAATGAAACAGTTGAAGATGCTACTCGATGAAATGCACCAATATGTGCAAGCGTTCAATCGAAATAATCAAATTCTGAATGATAACTGGCAGGACAAGAAGTCTGAACAGTTTAGCAGTACCTGTATAACTGTTGTAAACAACACCTGCCAAGAGTATATGCAGACCATTGAGCAGGTGCAGGTGGGTATTAACAGTTCTGTGGAACAATTGAAAAGTATGGAGCAAGAATTGAGTAAAGAACTATCTGCTCCTGAGTGGGCTTATAAAGGATAATTGTTTAATCCACTTGAAAAAGTGAGTTTTCTTTAATTGAAGCAATGGTCTTGGTCAGTTATTTTCTGCTCTTGGTGCTAACTAACTTTGGCTATAGCTACGTACTAAAGTTATTAGAACAACTAT
>UMCM01009797.1_pt1 | contig 27397 bp, 50 predicted proteins | sample 1964231 | NCBI WGS metagenome assembly UMCM01 (sample SAMEA4835968, study PRJEB28245) | human gut metagenome | biome: gut microbiome; material: fecal sample | place: Denmark | collected 2008
TTCTTCTTTCTCCAATTCATCCATAAAATCCATTGTCTTTTCCTCCTTGGAATGTTATAATTAATTTACTTGAGAGCGGTGGCAAGCTCCGCCCTCTCTTGTGTTCCTGAGCTGTTGTTATACGGCTCTTTTTTATTCGTCCTCTTTTGGTTTATACTCTTCTGATCCGCTTTCGATGTAGAGCAAGAAATCATTGATTTTCTTTTCTTCCCATCCGGCTGATCTAAGACCTTCAATAAGTCTTGCAATTTCTGTCATTGTCATGTCTTCGCTCATTTTTCTCCTTTCTCCGTCTTGCCCCGGCTACTTGTAAGTCTTCTTCCTTACAAGTATTATTATATCTCTAATTTTTGTGATTGTCAATGCCATTATCACAGATTTTTGAGATTATTTTTTCTCTATCGTCTTCCGTTTCTACATATTTAATAATATCCCTCGGTTGCATTTCTAGCACGGCACAAAGTCTATTAAGATTGTCTAATGATATAGAAGTGTCTTTTTCTCTGAATTTTTTCATTGTAGCCTGTCCGAATACGCCCGTTTTTTTAGCAACTGTTGTATTTATTCCGACTCTATCAAGTTCTTTTATTACATCAATTTTATATTCTAACATCTTGTCACCTCTCTATATTTATACATCTAATTTTACTCTTATAATAGTGAAAAGTCAATTTATATTTTTCTCTAAAATATGTGATTTTTATATTGACATTCTCTAATTTTAGTGATAGTATATAACCATAGCAAGGAACAAAAGAAACAAACATTCGGACACACCGAAACCACTCAATCCAATGAGGACATACGGAAGCGATCCGATTTATTGAAAAATTCTAGTTCCAGAAAAAAAGAAAAGCCGACCGGAGCAGCTGACAACTAAACCCGATCGGCACCTATCAAAAGAAAGGTAGCTCCATTATAACAGGAGCAAAGGAAAAAGGAAATGGCAAAATATTTTAAATCTATTAAATCTTATGACGATCTTAAGAACCAGTACAAGAAATTATTGAAAGCGAATCACCCGGACAACGGCGGAGATCTTGAGGTTATGAAAGAAATTAATGTCGAGTATGACGCACTTTTCACAGTCTGGAAGAATAAAAAAGAAGTTGAGACAGGCGAAGAGATCAAGGAAACCGCCGACAGCACAAGAACACAGTTTTACACTATGTTTGGATGGGAAGGAAGCAACCACGATTGGAACAGATCACTAAAAGAAGTCGCTCAGATCGTCCGCACATACGTAAAAGAGAAATACCCGACTTACAAATTTAGCGTCCGCACTTCTTATGCTTCTATGTGCCAGGAGTTGCACGTCACATTAAAAGAAAGCCCGGTAGAGATTTATAAGACATTTGAAGAGCTTGACAGCGACGATTTTCGGGAGATTTCAAAGCGGTTATTTATGTGGGGTTACAACGACGAAAACAGAATAAACTTTTTGAACGCATCAGCAGAAGAAAAGAAAAAGACTATTGAAGAGTCTAACAGTAAATACGCACACATTTTAAACGACGTAACAAAAGCAGTTATTGAAGACGTTGACGCCTTCGTGAAATCTTATAATTATGAAGATTGCGACGGCATGATTGACTATTTCGACGTAGATTTTTATTACTTCGGATGCTGCCAGGATAACGGCGCAGGAATTAAGATTGTACCGAAAACGGCAAGAATCAAGAACAAGAAAGCCCGTGTTAAGGCATCTAGTAAAAAAGAAGAACAGCCACAGCCGGAACAGATCGAAGCAAAGACGAACGGCATCAGCTACAAGATTACGCAGGGCGAAGACACGCGCGACGGTTCAGAATTATGGCTTGTAAGAATTAACGAGACACTCACAAGAGAACAATATCTTGCAGAAAATAAAGCAATGAAGGATCGCGGCGGATATTACAGCAAATTTAGACACGCATTTATTTTCCGAATTGATCCAACCGAAATCTTGAAAGGAGAAAAGACAGCATGAAAGAAATTTGTGTAAAGAAAATACCGTGTTGCGGGTGTCCTGAAATGGACACTTGCACTCTTGAAAAATCAGAAAGCCTATTAAAAGAACTGTTCACGCGTTACGGTAACTATAACAAAGAAATGAGCGACAAAGTTATTAGAATTTATGAGCAACACCCGGAGAAACTGCACACGGAAAAAGATATTCTAAATTATTTCGAGCGGGCACGGAAAGATATTGAACAGCTTGAAAGAGTTATCTTGCAGCTGAAAGCATACGAAAACGCATTGACTGAAAGATATAACTTTATCAAGACAGCACCGACAAAGCAGAAAATAAAGCTATACCGGGAAAAGAAATATCAAGATAAAGTTTATTATTTCATTCTTTTCTATTCTGTAAATCTGACAGACGGACACGAAGAACTAATACAATCTATCAAATACACTGGAAAAGAACGCCGGAAGGCTATAGAAGACTTTGAACAGCTCCAAAAGGAAAAGAAGAACGCTATTTTTGAGAAAGACATAGAAAAGCGATCTTGGGAACGCTAAGGAAAGGATATTGAGAAAATGAGAAATACAGCAAAAATTGAAACCGTATACACCTATTCCGAGTGGTGCAAGCTGGTGGACAGACACGGAAAAGAAATAATTAAAAGGCGCTTGAAAAGAAAATTGAGAAAGGCGACCGGGTTTATATTCCGGGTGCTGGTGCTCTATTTAATATATGCTTTTTGCTATGCTGTAGCATATCAATTATAGAAAGGAGCTGGACATCATGACAGAAGTTGAAAAAATTATGAGCGAAACAAAGGAAATAGCCGAGAATATAAAAGCAAATTACACGCTTGAAAAAACCGCTTTACAGTTTGGTTACAAAATACTTATCGAAAAAGAAAATAGAAATTGCATCACATTATGCGACGACTTTTATTATTTTGATGAATCCGTGAAAGAAGCGGAAGAAAAAATTGATAGATACATCAAATGTATCGAAGTATACGCCGGAGAGCTGCACCAATACGGCGAAAGCCTGAAAAGGCTATTTCAACGTAAATTATACATAGAGCTTTTATATCTCTATAGACTGTAAAACACTAACGAGCCGGATGCGTTCCGGCTTTTATGATAACCGGAAAACTAATGGAAGGAAGTGGAGAACATGAAAGAAATTACAATCAGCAAAGCACCGCAGAAAATGAGAATCGAAGCCATTAAAGGCTTGCGCAGTTTTGATGATGTCTTGGAGCTTGACAGCATAGCAGCGGACGCATGGCAAGAAATATTTGAGAGAGTCGAGAAAGGCATATATAACTATGCTACATGGGACGCCGTTCCGATCACGTCAAAAAGCGGAAGCGTTTCGTTTTTGCGCCACGGTTTGACACGATCAATCAAAGAGCCGGACAAATTACAATTAACTTACATACTTGTTAGGGATGACGAAGAAATTCCGCTAAATGATTTACAAGTGAACCTTTACGAGTTCTTAAAAGAAACACCAACCAACGCAAAAGTTATAGTTGAATAGCAGAAAGAAAAGCCAACGCCGAGCCGGTCCCGGTATTGGCTTATTGCTGTTTATGTATATTCTTTTTGTAGCTGCTTCATGCGGTCATTTATCGCTTTTCTAACGGCATCCGGCATATTATGGAACTGTGGAACAATGCCGAAAAACTCAGACATGACCAGAGCGCCGAATGCATTTGCATCTACTTCCAGTGGTTGCAGATTGTACTGTTCGATACTGATCCGGTCACTTGTCCGATATTCTTCTAGGCTTTCACCGTGGGCGATCTGGTGAGCGTGTCGCAGTTCATGAGCCAATGCAAAGAACAATTCCGGCGATACTGCTATATCATCCAGGATCAGTACCGCATTCGGTGTTAGTGCTGCTATTTGTGTGCCGGTGTGCATCCGGTCAGCAGATACGAATTTAATATCCGGTACAGAAATTTCTAATATGTCGCATATTTCCCGGGCGAATTTGACGCAGATTTGCTTTTTATCCATGTTGTTGTTCTCCTTTACGTGAGTATAATATCACGGATCCAGCGAAAAGGGAATTGCATTTACTTCTATGTAGTGATATGCTGAATATAATTATAAGCTTATATTTGCCGTTTTAAGGCGTTTTATTTGCTATATGGTAAATCTATACCATGTTAAAAAGAAACAGCAAGAACAGGCACCCACAAAGCCACACACGGCAGACAAGCCACAAGCGTTCCCGGTTATTGTTTGGAGGTGTCGCAGATAAACAACCGGCACCGTGCGGACTGCATCAGGGCACACCACCAACCAGAGCCGATGAACCAACAAAAGTACCAACCGAAAAACAGACGAAAAAGGACGCTGAAATCGATCAAAATTTCAACGTCCAGATTTTAGCCCTCTTTATTTTGGGTGTGTGATCTTTTTTTGAGAAAATTTTTCTGACCTCACAAATCGCCCTAAAAACGCGCCACTTTTGGAATTTCATGAAAAATTTTATTTTTCTAATTCTTCAGGAAACACTTTTTTCTTAGATATTCTTCGACCGAATACCTCTTCGCAGTATTTTCTGTACTCTTCGCATTCGGCGGTTTCCATGGCTTCCATGGTTGTTTTTCCGTGAGTATTCGCGAATGCCTTGACATATTGCTTATATTGTCTTTCCGCTTCATTCATAACCTTTCTCCTTTGTTCTTGCTTCAATTTCAATCGCATTTCCGTTTCTCCCGTCATTTATTATATTGATTTTTCCAGAATAATCAAATACCAATTCTCCATGATCGTACACTCTGATTCTGCCAGTATCGTTCTGTGCTGGAATCGTCACGACAAAATTTTCTTTCTCCGGTTCTGCTTTTTCCTTGCTATTTCCGCAAGAAGTAGCCAATATTACGAATATAATCGCAGCCACGGAGAGCAAAATCTTATGACTGTGCATACTTTTCCGACTCCTTTCTGTGTAGCTCCATCAGCGATTCAAGCTTTCTTTCATCCGACTTCACCAGTTCACCATGCTTTTTCATATCGTTCAGTTGCATCAGATATGTACCGGCTTTATCAACATCTTCTTGCCCTTTCTTTGCTTCATGTCGCCAAAGATATTTGAACACATTTCCAAAACAGAAAGCTACGAACCCTCTCTTTCCTAAAATGATTTTCAGTGCATCAAAACACTCAATGCTTGTCTTTTTATAATGGTCTGGTCTGATTTCTTTCATGTTCTTACCTCAACTTTCCCTCTCTTTTTCAATCTGTTTATAATACCGGCATTTATTTTTACAGTAATTCTTATCCTGTCCCATTTTGCATCCGCTACACTCATTTATGTAGCCGAATTCATCTCTGGACGGTAGCGCAAAAAACAAATCAAACTGATTAAAAGCAACACCGGCGAAAAGATCAGAAACAAAATATTAAACAGAATATCCGTTATCTTCTCGATCATTTTCTCTTCTTCCTCTCTTTTAGTCTCTTATTCCATTCCGCAAGATACCGTTCCTGTTCTGTATCTTCCAATTCCTGTCTGGATCCGTATACCGGTCTGGAAAAGCTTTCTTTTGCCGTGTCACTGTCGCAATGTGCGATCATGCCACCGTAGTGCTGTTCCTGGTCGTGCTTCATTTCTTTTCTGGTGCGTTTATTCATATTTCTTCTCCACAAGTTCTCCTAATTCGTGCCCGATTGGTTTCCACAGATGCAAGCAGTTTTCCGACAGATTTACATATTCGGACTTTTTGGGATGTATCTGGTATACCTCTTCTTCGTCATCGAAGAATATATCTTTCAACACACACATATCATTCCATGTAGGTATCTTGTATTTGTGCTTGGGCGATACACTTACGTGTTCCCATCCATCCTCGTTTTCTCCAAACGTCACGGAGCACGTACCGCAGTCGGGCAGTTTTATCAAACCGCCCACTAATTTTCCTAACATCACCGTATCCCAAATTTTACCGCTTTCCATGATTTCTTTATATGGTTTCATTTCGTCCCCTCTCTTCCCACTCTTCGCAACTGTCATTGTATTCCGTAAAATCTGCAAAATATTCGCTTTGTTCATTTACGCACGAAAATCCATCAGAAAGTCTTTCAAATCCGTGGTATTTACACGTTCCACAACATTTTTCATCAATCATATTCTTCCACTACCTCCAATTTCTTCAAGTCCCCGATAAGCCACGGTTCATCTTCCCATTTGACCATTGGTAAAACGATATTAAGTGAATCCAATATAGAAGTAAGATATTCACTTTTCCATATCATTTGACCTCTTTCTGGCTCTACGGCAAACAATCGAATATGTCCATTATACGTCCTTGCAATGTAATTAAACTTTTTATCTATATACTCCAAAAACGCTCTATCTCTCTTACTTATAACTGGCTTTTTAACGCACTCTGATTCAGTCCAGTCTTTTATATTCTTTCTGCAGTCAATACTATAAAACGAACATAAACTGCATAGAGTGCCCTCACACGAAACGATACGCCCGCTTTTCTTCAGCATTGCAATACGATTTCCACTACACGCAATATTCATAATCTCTTTTGCGTACTTTTCTTTATTCTTCATCTATTCCACCTCGCTTAACAATTTCAATCGCTCTGTCAATAGCATTTGCAGTATTAAGATAAGCACAATCCTTATCTGCATCACCTGTATTTGCTATTGTGAGATAGTAGTGCATCTTTAAATCTTCAAGTTCTTTCGCGACATTCTCCACGTCAAACGCTGTCGGCTGTTCTCTCAGCATATTAACAACATCCACTTCTGAAAAAGTTAGCTCTCCCGGATGTCGTAAATGTTCCGGATCAATAAATTCTATTAGTGCATCCGCATCAATTAGTTTCATAACCACTTCTCCTATTCCACATTTTTATTGCTCCATCTCTTGTATCAGCATTGCCAGCTCGTCCGAAACATCTGCTGCATACCACCATATATCTCGCTCCACCACCCAATGCCTGCGGAGCTTCATGAGAAAACAGTTCACCTTCTCTTCCGCAAAACGGACAAGGCTTTAATTTTTCCATCAGTTCTCACTCCCATTCACTTTTCAACATATCTGCCTTAATCAACTCATAGATTATATCCAACGCTGTTCTATTATCCCTGTATCGGCAGTTCGCATCCTTATGTATTCTTGGATCGTTTTTATCCCAATCATTTACGGCAAAACATACATCACTGACAAACAGCATCTTGCATCCTCTTGCAACACAGAGATAATAGCACTCCGACTCCTTTGGAATACCTTTACATCTTTTGAATCCGTACTTTTTGAACTCACTGGCTTTTACTGTTGGTTTTAGCATTTCATTCTCCTTTGTACGGGTCAGGGCATTTCTTCCACGCAATTACATCTTCGGTATCACCGCTAGGAAGAACGCTCCATGTCCAATTTCCTTTTGGATACTCGCATCTGTCAGCTTGCCATACTTGTCTACCAAAAGGCGTATCTATCGTCACCAAATATCTTCCTTTTTTCTTTGGTGGATTTTTAGTTTTCCATTTTGCCATTAATCTCGCTCCAATCAAATTTACAACCACATTCGCCACAATAGTTACTTCTGCTTTCCGCATCCGACATTACCTGTTTGCCACACAATGGACATTCGTAGTCGATATCTCCGTTCAGTTCGTCTAAGATAATCGGCTTTACTGGAATCCACTGTGTTTCTTTTAGTGCATGTATCCCCATTTTAATGGCTTCTGCTGTTTCCTCAGACCAGCCCCATTCAAGATGTTTTAGCAGTCTATCTATTGCTTGCTGATTATTCATCTTTGACCTCCTCTGATTTGATTTCTAACACAACACATCCTGTTTTCTTATCCTTTGTGCTTCTTATTAACTCAGCTGACGCAATAATATCAGGGAGTGTTTCATCTGGCTCAAATTCCGCAACCAATCCATTACAGATAACCTTGTATGTCCGAGTTGGGTGCATTACATTTAGAAATTTTTTTACTTTCATTCCTCATCCTCCTTAACATAATCCGGGCAGTCCTCTGCGAATTCATACTCATCCAAAGCATCACACTGCATCGGGCAATCCACGTGATCCGGGCATTCCAAACAACACATATGATTGTTTTCGTTTATCGCACAATTCCCAATGCATCCCATTTACTGTTCCTCTTTCCATTTCTTCTCACCTACGCAAATCTTAATTGTTCCTGTGTATCATCTATAATCAAGTTCGGTACTCTCTCACCTACCTTAAGATACGGACAGTTCGCTTCTACAAGCTTCTCTGCCATGATCGGTACTACGCTATTTCCAATCCTTGCCACCTGTTTCGCAATCGGGTATTTCTTCCAGTTAAAATCTCTGTCGATAATGTAATCTTTCGGGAACCCTTGCATCACTTTCAGCTCTTCCGGTTTCAACATTCTCAGAAAGATATCAGATATGATGTATTTCTCACCTTTGATATCTAGGATTACATTCACAAGTCCAAACCGATCTTTTGTCGTGATCGTATCAAGCGGTCTATCCAAAGTCTGTCCACAGCCACCGCCGTAATACTTAATCAGAAATGCAGATACCAAACCGAAGTGTCCCGGAGAAGTTGTGATTGTATGTAATGGTTCATCGCACCCCTGTCCGATACCTGTCTTGTAATATTTCGTGATAAATGCTGTCACAAGTCCGTATCGGTTCGATGTATCAATCGTCTTGATTGGTTCGGTTAAAAGCTGTCCTCTTGAATCACCGGCTCTCGTCTCTCCATGATACTGGATGATGTATGCCAGTGCTTCTCCATTCCTCACGATATAAGGAGATTCTGCATCGATAATATATTTCTTAATACCGTTTGCGATTCTCTTCTGTGTAGCTTCTGCAAGTGGCTTCTTGCGGTCAAATATCGAACTGCCAATGTCTGACCAATCAATATAATATCCACAAGGTTTCCACTTCTCGAATCCGATGCCGTCTGCACTGTGAGTTTGCTCTGGCCATCTGATTTCTTTTCCATCTCTACGGAATACCGCATACCATCTCTTTCTTGTGGTCGGTGCTCCGTAGTCCGCAGCTACCAACTCTCTACAATCAAATATGTATCCAAGACTTTTCATTGCCGTAATAAATTTCTTGTAATCCTCTCCTTTTTTCTCCGGTATCGGATAACCTTTTTTGTCCAACGGACCCCACTGTTGTATTTCTTCCACATTTTCCATCAACACCACATCTGGAAGAATCTCCTTTGCGTGTTTGTATACCGCCCACGGAAGAATCCGAAGTCCTTTTTCTCTCGGCTTACCGCCTTTTGCTTTGGAGTGGCTTGTGCAATCCGGACTCGCCCACATAAGAGCCACATGCTGTCCTTTTACATATTTCTTCAAATTGACCTTAAAAATATCCTCTGTCAGATGAAGTGTGTCCGGATGATTTGTTTTGTGCATCAATATAGCATCCGGATCATGGTCAATGGCTATGTCTACCGGTCTGCCGAGTGCCATTTCTATTCCTACGGATGCACCACCACCACCGGCAAAGCAATCTACGATTAAATCTTTCATTTCGACGTTACCTCCATGAAGTCCTCAATGCTCATCTGCGACTCTTTTGCAACTTTCAGCATTTCATTTTTTGCCCTTGTGTAGAAATTCCGATCAATCTCAAATCCAAATGCACTTCTACCGAGATTTCTTGCTGCTCTCAACGTGCTTCCTGATCCGCAACACGGATCAATAACTACATCTCCAGGATCAGTAAATGTCTGAATCAATTGTTCCAACAACCTTACTGGCTTCTGAGCCGGATGAATTTTCGGAATATCTTTTCCGTCCTTTTCCCACTTGAACCAGTTAAATACCATATGTCCTGTACCTCGAATCGTTTTTCCATTTTCATCAAACTGTGCGCCATTTCTAAATTTCGGTAATTTGTCCCGATACAATACCAGCGCATATTCCGTAGCACCTACAATACGCATATTTGCTTTCAATACCTGTGGACTGTAATTTTTCACAAATACAAGCGGTATGTAATTCACAAAGCCATGTTTCTTAGCTGCGTTGATCAGTGTGCTTAACTGTTCAAAACTGCAAAATACAATCATGCACGGAGCATCAGAACTTCTGCCACACTTGCCGGCTTTCTTAGGTTCTTTCTTCAACATCTTTGAGCAAAAATGGAAATACTCATACAGATTGAAATTGAAATCTGAATTAAACGCTGCTTTCTCTGCAAGTTTACTTTTACCGTTCTTATTATCCCTACCTACGTACCACATTGGATTACTTCCGTAAAAGTTGCTTCCTACATTGTATGGCACATCAGCTATAATTAGCTGCGCTGGTGGGATTGCATATTTTTTGTAATTCTGCATTGAATCTCTATAAATATCACATTTAAGTTTTTTTCTTTGTTTCATCTTCTCGAAAGGAGCCGATATATCTTTGCCCGGCCGGAGCTCCGTCTCCTTTCTGTAATTTACATACTTTCTAACAGTACGGTTTTAAGTTCCAAAGTACCATCCGCTTCTATCCATGCGATAGCCAGAAAATCATTGTCGTAGGCACACGAAGAAAAACCATCTTCAAATCCAATCTCGAACTGTATTCCTTTTTCTTCCAATGCAGACTTAATTTCTTCGTCCATTCCAAAATCATTTCCATCTTCATCTTCACGGTATCTCGAATAGTATTCGTCAATTTCTCGATAATACTTTTCAATAATTTCTTCTATTATTTTTCTAATCATCACTTCACCTCATTCGCTACCAGGAATCCCATTCTAGCAACATTCCTAAGATTATCCCTAATCAGTGCCTTGTTCGGCTGTCTATGCCTTCTCAGATACGCCCACCATGATTCATACTCTTCCGGTCCATCCGGTTCATTCGCCAGATAGTCCACGGAATATTCATACTCAGCTTTTGCAACTTTCAAACACTGAATCATGTAATCTATCTTTTCTCCTGTGTTCATGACTACTCCTTTACCCGGCAGATTTCTTCGTACACTGTAAAGAATTTTCCCTCATGCTCTTTGCAGTATTCTTTCAAAACCCTTTTCATTGCTTCCTCTTTTACTTCCGTGACATCTTCCTCGTATACACATCTTTTCACTTTGCCCGTATCTTCAATCACTCGAACAACGTAAGCAAGCTCAACCTCGACTTCTTTCTTCTCATGGTCTTCCTTCCACTGTTTTAGGATTTCAACTACTTTATCAGGATGTTCTCTTCTGTAAGCCGAACAAAACGAATATCTAGATTCTTTAACGAGTTTTCCTAACTCGCAATTTTTACACTCTCTTGTGCACATATCTGCCAATACCTTGATTGCTTCTTCTGCTGTCAGTTCATCCTCTGCCAATCCTTCAAACATTTCATCTGTCCAGAACCATTCACGGTCTGATTCTTTAATGCAGTATGCATCATCATACACTTTTGAAATTTCAACATTCTTTCCACAATGTACCGCCATATCTCGTACAAATATTTGTCCACCGTAACGGATATTTTCTTTAAGGTCACTTCTAACCTTCACCTTATCGCCAACTTTATACCTCATTTTCACTCACCCGATCTTTCACACAAATTCCATTTATTTTCATATTGCTAATTGGAATCACAACACATTTCTGACCATCAACAACCTGTACATCCAAATAATCTGTGAAATCTGCATTCAGTTCCATTTTTCCCTCGGCAAATTCCACTTTCAGTTTCTTTGGATTAACAATATTGGTAGCCATAAATTCCGTCTTTTCTCCGGCGTATTCATCGTAAATACGGTCAAATTTTTCCATTTGTTCATGAAGAACATTGCTTTCTTCAAAAATTTTCCGCATATCGTCCTTACCGATTTTGTACGGCTCTGGATCAGTTCCATGTCTGATAAGCTCATTGTAGATATTCTGGTGGATGTCTTTGACTGTTTCGCAATCAATATTTTCACAGAGGACATTTTCTACGATTCCATTGAACATTTCTTTCTGTTCATCTGCCGATGCAATCATTCTTGTACCAAGTACGGAATTTATAAACTCTTCTTGAATGTCAGATGACTTTTTTGTGTAATACAGAATCTCATGCACATCAGTTGACCGATCATTGAACGCCGGGAAAAGAAATCCCTTATCTGGCTTGTCCACTACCCAATCTCTCATACGCTCCTGCATTTTTTCTTCCTTGCTGTTGTAGGAAAGTCCAGCCTGTGACAGTTTCACCGGACAAATACTGCAAAGAATAAAATCATATACTTCGTCAGATGCATCCTCCATTGTCTTCCCATCGGTAGACTTCCCTGGAATATCATAAGTACCGTGAATCAGAATGATGTAGTAGTTTCCCGGATAAACGTAGGATGTCATAACCTGTTCGTAAAATTCGTCCAACAGCGCCGGATCTTTCAATCTGGACTCTCTCAGCCCCATAAGCAATTCATGCTCGTATCCCTCTGGATCTCCACTTCTTTCCGTATCTACCATGTACTGCATATTCAGCAGAGTCTTTCCGATGTTTCCAGATAAGGTTTTTCTGAAAATATCAAAATACTTAAACATTTCTTCTTCCGGAAGTGAAAGAAACGCCTGTTCATCTTCCATTTTCTTCTCTTTTTCGCCGTCCACATAACAACCGGCGATTCTTGTGATCGTGCAATTTTCCGGCGTGAACTGCTTCTTAATTTCCTGAACTTCTCTTTTATTCATCACATCAACCCACTTTCTCTTTCTTTGGCTTACCTTGTTCGTATTTATCGCAATCTGCGACTGAACATCTACGACTTTTCTCGTTTATTCCAATGTAGTCGCATCTCATGCCGACACTCAAAAAAGCCTTATTTGACATTCTGAAACAACACGATCGGCATAAATGCCTGTCTGCATTCTTCCCTTTGTACTCAGCTTTTCTGGCTTTTCCGTACAGGATCCCATGTTTATTACATCTTCTGCGAATTGTGTTTTCATCAATTCCATATCTGATAGCCAACTGTTTTATGGTAAGTCCAGATTCAATCTCTTTTCGCAGCTTTTCTGGATCATATTCTTTCTTTTCATGCGTAGCAGCTTCCGACCTAAGATATTTTTCCCGCTCTATATATTTGTAAACGGATGCGCATGAAACCCCTAAAGAATTAGCAATATCTTTTATCGGTCGCTTATCATTCCACATCATAAATGCTATTTCTTGCTTATTTTTCATTTGCTGCTCCTCGACTGATTCTCCGTCATTTTCCTGTCAATTTGATTCATAGCCGACAGAAGTTTTTCTTTTGCAAAACTTGTTTTTCCAGATAATTCAAAGATTTTCTGTGATTGTACCTGTAGTTTCATACATTCTTCATCGGTTCCGGTAGCATCTTTAAATTCACGGACTATCTTTCTACATTCAAGTCGCACTTCTTCATCTGTCAGGTATTTATCCTTAAATGGAATTTCTTCCTGTTTTGCCTGTACAAAACCATCTCCCGATCCGTTCCATCCGTATACTTTGTTTTCAGTGAAGCTATTTTTCAGTCGCTTACTTTCTACTTCGTAATACAGCGGCACAAAATAATCCTGTATCCCACCATCACGATCTTTTGCGATCTCAACCACATTGGATGCCTGATAGATTGGATCATCGTCCTTCCACCCAAACATCTGCTTACTTAGCCGAATAAAATCATTATTCACACGATGGACAATAAATGCATTGTCTACAGCATTTCCGAGATCCGCAGTACCGGAAATATCATCCAGTCTCAAAAATCCCATTGCTTTCCTCGGATGAGCCACAAACATGATATGTATGTCGTACTTCTCAGCCATCTTATGCAAGGTTAATACAAACTCTGTCTGAGCTTCAAATTTGTTGTCAGAAAGGCTTTTTATGTTAAACGCCATAAGATTATCCAGTATGAGCAATTGTGGCTTATTTGCTTCAATATGCTTCTCTAGCTGTTCTTTAACAGCTTGGAAATCATTGCCGTACTCATTGTTGTATAAATGAAAACTTTTTCCGAGCCATTCAGCAATCTTTTCTTGATTCTGTTTCGACACATTGTAGTATCCATCAAACTGAGTTGGCTCTGCATATGCTTTCCCGGCAGCCTGAAGATTCATCCACCGCATAAAGTTTTGTGGAGATAACTCACCAGAAAATACAGATACTTTATTCTCATTTTCTACACAGTCCAAACACAGTTCTGAAATCAAACTACTTTTTCCCGAAGCACGCAATCCAGATATTACCGTAACGTATCCTGTCTTTAATCCACGCATCCGTACATCTATGTCCTTGATTCCGGTTTTCACAAATGTTTCCGGTGGCTTCGGCATTTCCATAATGTCTTTTGCTGTAAGAAATACCGGCTTTCCCTCTTTTTCCTTGATATGTACCGATTCTTGTGTTTTTTGAGAATGAGAGTAGATTCTCTCAGCATATTCCTGTTGCTTTTTTTCGTAAGCATCCGGCTCGTACAATAGACGCACATCACGCCATGTCTTATCAGCACAAGAATTATGAAAGCAATGAAAACCGATTGCACCACTCGCCGTTCTAAAAATACAAGCATCCTTACCCTTGTGATTGCTGTCAAACGGACATTCATCCAAAATATACTTCACGCCGCCGGAATAAGATGTTTTTCGATATCTCAATCCGTACTTACTAAGCCATTCATCAAGATCGAACTCTGCTGGTTGATAATTGTTGTATCTCTGAGGTTTTTCCTCTTTCGGCAACATATCAGCTAACTTCTTAACATATTTAGCATCATTTATCCTGATTTCTTCTGGATCACCGATAACCATACTCATTCGGTGTGGTCTTTCTTCTGTGTTCGCACCTTTTTGTGCCTGCGTTCCGTACAGCTTACACACCCTTGCCGGATTGAAATTTTTCAAGTCAATCTGAATTTCATCATCAGAAAAGTACATATCCAGTACATTCAGACACTTCTTTATCAGCTCTCTATTTTCATCTGAATTTTTCATTTTCACTCGGTACAGTAAATGAACGCCATTTCCGCTGAACCCAAATAACGGATCATAGAAACCAATATTTTTCATAAAGGAATAAACCTTATTTCCGATTTCTTTTGCAGCTGCTACCTGATCGTCACTGGAAGATGTTCCGGTTGGTCGCTTAGGATCTACGTCAATGAACAGCCAATCATAGCCAACAACATCATTGTCACTCGAAGTAGCTTTTGCATTTTTCTTAAAGAAATTCTGTTGCTCCCTACTGTAGCAAGCTTCATTCAGGCTATTCAGTGTTATGTATATATTGCAGTTAGCATAATCCCGGATGTCTTTGTTAAATGCTTTTATCAAGTCATCGGCCGTCTTGAAGTACCCACTGTACATCTGCTTACTGTTATAAATTACTCTTACCTCAAAAAGCTGATTCTCCGTTTTAAGAAGCGATATAGCCTTTCTGATTTCTGTCTCACTTATCATTTACTGCTCCTTAAACAATTTCTCCACATACAAATCCATCGAATGTACCAACTTTATACAATTTCCATGAAGTGCATGATTTTTCCATGAAGAGAATTTCTCTTCCATTTTTGATTTTTCCATCTTTCCATTTTTCACTTCCTTAACCCATTTATTGAGTCTTTTCTTTATTTTCCTTTTATTCTCGCCTGTTATTTTGCGAATATATTTTCCATCTGCCGTCATATAGTGATGAAACCCAAGAAACCTAATGCCTTTCCTGAATGGTATAATTTGTGTCTTTCCATTCAATTCCAGTCCAAGGCTTTTCAATAGCTCTCGAATACAATCAAGACACCACTTTAAATATTCCTTGTTTTGATGAAACAAATAAAAATCATCCATATATCTTCCGTATTCAACAATTCCAAGCTCGCCAGTTATCATGCAATCCACCGGATGCACCATGAGTAGTGCGTACACCTGTCCGGCTTGATTTCCAAGTGGCAGTCCCGGATTCTCACTGCTGTCTATCAATACATGATTGAGCCATACCGCATAAGGATCCCGGAAGAAATAATCTACAATATCTTCCAAAATCCAATGGTCAATCTCATAAAAGAAATGTCTGATATCACATTTCAATATCCATCCATCAAGACCGTGTTTCTCGTAAAACGCTTCCATATGATCTTTAAGACCATTCAACGCATATAACGTTCCTTTTCCTACTTGCCCGGCAGAATTATATTTGACAAACACATTTTGCAATTTTGGATGCAGAATATTGTCACAGAAAACGTGCTGTACAACCTTATCCTTAAATGCGCAAGACTCAATCACTCTTTGTTTCGGTTCAAATATTTCAAACCGATTATACGGTGCTACCGTATATGTCTGATTTTCCAGTTGCTCTTTCAGAATGTTGATTCCGTCTAAAGCCATCGAAGAAAATTTTGCAGTGCTGCTATTAAATTTCTTGCCAGATTTAGCTTTCCGATAAGCCCTATACAGATTGTCGTAATCTGTAACAATATTCCTATCCATTGATACTCCTTTATATTTGCCTCTAAGAGGGAGGTCTGTTTCCTTTTTGTATCTTCTCTGATTTCGGCTTCATGCCTACTCTTACTGTCTGCAATACAGAATGGGCGAACACCGTTACTGTTGTTGTAGTTATTGTTGTTGATGTTACCGGACGGCGAAACAACCGCTTAACGGAAACAAACCTAAATGTATTTACCTCTGTCTATCTTTCGTTCTCCAAGCAATAGCCATGTGCTTAACATCAGACACCATCTTTGACCAATATCCCATGCTATCCGAATTGATTATGCGCAATTCATGAGACATTTCTATGTAAAACAACAATTCATCACAATAAGTAATTGCTTTTGTTTGCAGTTCCAGGCGATCTCTTTTGTAAGCTTTAATGTCTGTTCTATTTGCTTCAAAGAGCATTTCATAGATTTCCATTGACTTATTTTGCATTTTGTCAACAAGCGAAAATCTAAATTTCTTTGGATATCTGTTAGCGTTACTGGTTACTCTTAATGTATGAACAGCCAACTCTTTTGCTTTCAGAATCACTTTCAGGTCATTTTCTGCCATTATTCATCATCTTCCTCAGATTCAAAGATCGAAGAGGAAAAGATACAAACCGGGCGAACACCGCGACTGACGTTGCAGAGATACTGCAGTTGATGTTACCGGACGGCGAAACAACCGCTATCCATCTACTATCATCATTACAAGATGTACTGTATAGCGTAAGCGTCCACCACCATTCATCAGTGTTCGGCAGTAATTTTCTGTATTTCCGGTATTCATCTACGGTAATGAGTGATACATAGTCTTTGCACTTTCCATATTCTATCTGACCGTCAAGCGAGAACAGATCACGCTCAAACCAAACCAAGGATCCTTTCCCAAGTTCATCTTCGATTTTCTTTCTCAGATCTGCATTGAGTTTGAGCCGAAGATCACTGCTTTTCCAGTCATTACAGCTATCATCAAATTCTCGGTCTTTTCCGTAAAATTCGTCAGCAATAACAAGATAACCTTCTTCAAGCTTGTCCAACACTTTCCATTTCATTCCTGCAACTTCAATGATTTCACCAGTTTTCGGCTTCTTGTATTTTCTTTTTAAGGCGCTATAGGCCTGATTCAATTCTTCCAGTTTTTCTCCAAATTCTTTCAATGTCATCATGTTTCTATTCCTCCGTTACTTTGGATACAAAGATATTAGATTTTAAGATACAAAATGGGCGAACACCGTTACTGCCGTAGTAGTCATAGCTGCGGAAGTAACCGGACGGCGAAACAACCGCTACTGAATTACCCCATCCTCTTTCTTCGGTACTCCATGCAGTACACGTCCAATACCAATCCGGAAGATCTTTATTAACCAATAAATCATTATATTTTCTTGCTTCATCGAACGTCAGTGGTCTTACTTTCGCATGAAGAACTAAATCTTTTCTCTGCATATCTACAGTTGCTAAACTTACCTGTCTGCTACATAAATTATCTGAATCGAATTCCTCTTTAAATTCAGGGAAAATTTCTTCTTCAAAAAGATCAGACAACTCTGACGTAAAATATTCGTTACTATCATCATCAAAACGAACATCTTTCCTATACAGTCCTTCTGTGGTAACTGCTGTTTTATCGCCTTCCTGTTCCAGAACAATAAATCTCCCGATGCCTGTATCGAACTTTCCACCAACCGGAATTTCGTACAGCCGAACCTTATTTTTCCGTTCTCTTTCCTCTAACATTGCTACAAGCTCTTTTGCTTTTTCTAATTCTTTGCTCATTTTCTATTCCTTTCTGGCTTACTGCCATTCATCTGCTGCTAATTTGCTTGCCGGTTTCCACTTCTGATTTCCTTGTTCAACATCGCTCTTCTGATTATCTGGATGATCGTCGTAGTTGCCGTCTAGTACCTTTGGAAAATTATTCGGCAATACAAACCAGTCGAAAGTAATCACCCATGCTTTCTTGCCACTCGATTTCCCCTGCAAGAAACTACTGTCTTTCACTTTCTCAATAGCACTCAACACACTTGGCAAACCATATTCCTTGATTCTAGCTGAAAGTCTCTGATATCTCTGTGACGAACTGCTCAATCTCGATATTGTTTTAATCCCATATTCAGATAAAGAGTTCCAAGCTTCTACACAACGTCGGGCTTCCGTCCGACAATTAGATTCTTTAGAATCTAATGTATTATCTGTATTTATATATGTGTTTATATCTGGTATAGGTTCGCCGTTAGCGTCTTTTCCATTTGACGTTTTTGCCAAATGGAAATTTTCTTTTTGTAAAATCGAATAAGCCAAATCCGTAAGCGCATACCACTTGGTCCTATCGTACTGAGACTTGTTATAATTGCCGACCACAATCAATCCTCGTTCTTCCATTTTTTCCAAAGTGTATCTGACTTTTCTTTCAGTCATATATGGAAACAATACCGAAAAGGCTTTCACACTGTTGTATGTCCAGTATCTTCCATCAAAGAAATTTTCATCATTCGCTTCATTTTTCTTAATCCAAAAATAAAGATGCTTAAGTAAAATTGCACATTCGATGCCATATTCTGCTGCTATTTCTATATCAAAAGAATGTTCCATTTACTCCACCTCCACATCAAGTAATTCTAATATCTTCGGTCCCGACTCCTCAGGTGTAGTAAACAGAAATGTTACTCCGTACCTTTCTTCCATAGTCCTGCAAGCCTTGGCAAGCGTTTCGCCCGACATTGCGCTTGGATATTTCAGCACCTTTCTTTTTGTTCCAGATGGAGTAGTAATCCACTTCTGCATCTTAAGCCTTGGATTTTTCCATTTTTTCAAATCATCAATGGATTGAATTCCATCTTTGTTCTCCACCAACACATAAAGCCTCACATTGCCATTTTCAGCCCTTTTTAATCCTCGATGAAAGAATCCTCGTCTCTTCACATAAAGTTGCTGAAATGCCCTCTCAGCCTCATCACAGAAGCTATTTTTGTTGCAAGCAACAAGTATTTCTCTTTCTGGGTTTCTTCCAACATCGGAATCAAAGATAAGACGCACCATTTTTTCTTCTTCAAATCCCGTAAGGTTGTATTTTTTGTATATCTCATGGACTGCCGAAGCAAGTTCTTTTAGGGAAATAGTTTTCACTTGAATATCTCCAATCAGTTCTTGAATATCTTTCTTGGTGTCAACTACAACACTTCGGTCATAGATGAGCGTATAATCTCCACAATCAAGAGCTTCTTTCCGCAGGATAATCCCTTTGCTTCGGAAGAAGTCTCGCTTGATGTTATGTTTCAACCTTTGCTGTCTCGTATCTTCAATCAGAATCATCTGACACACCTCCTCTCCTGTTATAGTGTCGTTCACTAAGAACATATTCTTCGGCTTTCTCCTGCTCTTGCAGGAGATTTTTTAGCCGATCAATAAACTGTTTGTTCTGCCGGTCCGCATAGAATTTAGCCACCTTTTCTACAATTTCTACTCTGTCTTTCATGGCTCGTCTGTCGTTTCTCTGCTTATGTATCCGGGTTGCCACTTTGCAACGTTTTTCATAATTATGCGCAAATTCGATATCATGCAGAAAATCTTGATTCATTCTGTCGTATCTGTAGACTTGTGTTGCGCATTCTTTGTGCTCTTTTTCGCAACTTTTCAAGAGTTCTAGAAATTCGCGTATGGTTTCAGATGGCTTTTTCTTCGCATCCAACCAGACCAGCCTCCCTTCCTTTTCTTGCTTTGTACTCCCGTTGCTTTTGCCTATAATGTTCAGGGTTCTTCGCCCGTTTTGCACGTATAGAAGCATTTACCCGATCACGATTTTCTTTCTTCCATTGATTAGATTTTTTAATACATTTACCTGAATTTTCATCGTAATACTTCTTGTTTCTCTGTCTGATTTCTTCACGATGCTTTTCACGGTATCTTCTTTGATACTCTTTATTCCTTGCATCTTTGGCAGATATAGGGTTTACAAATCCTTCAATTTCATCACCTTCTAAATAATCTTCTATTTCCATGCCACTATATCTACATTCCACATAAGGGCAGTTAAAACAATTAGGAACACAACACTTCGGTGGCTTTTTCTTTTTATTCGTCAAAACTACCCCCTCTTAGTTAAATGGTAACTGAGTATCCACTCCGTCAGGAATATCAAGAAATCCATCAGAGCTTACCGGTGTACTTCCGCTACCATTATTTTGACTAGCAGCTTTGCTTTCCACAAATTCATGTTCATCCACAATAACATCTGTCGTGTAAACTTTCTGACCATCCTTGTTAGTATAAGAGCCAGTCTGAATACGCCCAACCACAGCGATTTTTGTACCTTTGCGGAGATATTTTTCAGCAAACTCCCCTCGCTTTCCAAAAGCAATACAATTGATGAAGTCTGCACTCTGCTCACCATCCCTCTTAAACTGTCTATCAACTGCCAGAGTGTATCTTGCTACCGCTGTAGCATTTTCCCCCTGTGAATATCTAACTTCTGGATCCCTTGTGCATCTCCCAATGAGAATAACTTTATTCATGTAATTTTCCTCTTTTCTATTTTCTTAACTGTTCTATTGCTGCTATCATAAATAAGATACTGGCAATCAAATATAAAATCTTTTGCCACTTTCCATCTACAAGTACGAAGCAGGCAAAATCTAATGCTGCACCAATAGCGTATAGCATTGTTTCCTCCTAAAACGGCATCAGCCTAAATTCTTTCTCAGCTCCTTTTTCTGCAACCCACACATCCACATCACAGTCAACTATCTCCTGTATTTTCTCCGTGAACCTCACTGGATTGCCATTTCCGGCGCTTAAATGTATCAAGCCTATACTTCTTAGACTTACACTGTTAATCTTCTGTATAAGCCGTTTACACGTCTCAAGTTCCATGTGACCGGTTAATACATGGTTGTATTTAGGATCACTATCTTCAATTCTGATATAGTCCTCTGCATAATTACATTCGATCAATCCGTAGTTGATATGCATTTTTGAAAAATCATACGGGCAATACTCAGCATCTGTGATGAAGAGAATCCGTCCATCCGGTGTATCAATCAGCCATCCGTCACATTCTGTTTCCCCATGAGGTACACGAAATGGAATTACGGAAAACGTACCTAACTGCTGCCGTTTCATCCTCTGTAAGCCTATGGTTTTCTCTCCCATTACCGTTTCAACATCTGTTTCGACTTCATCTGATGTGTACACCATGATTCCGTACTGTATATATTGTTTAATATATCCAGCGTGATCACCATGGATATGGGACAGTATGCAACCGTTCACCATGGAAGTCTGATAATCAATAGCTTTCAGCATTTCCTTAGCCGGAACTCCGCATTCCAGGAGAAGAATATCTTCCCCTGAAATCAGAGCATAACCGTTACCGGAGCTTCCAGAACCAATCGTTTTAACTATCATCTCTCACAATCTCCACTTTATATCCAAGCTCTTTGCAGATTTCAGAAACGGTCATTTTTCGTACTTCTTCACGATCCCAAATACGGTTGCGTTCATCTGAAAGCATGTAGTTAAAACATCCTAATGCTGGCTTGAAAACTTTCACAATATCAAGGTCAGAATCATACGGCCATGTCATATTACTTTCATGTGGATGTCTTCCTTCAAGCGTCATATAGCAGTTCGTTCCAATACCGCATAATTTTCCATCCAGATTGATAATCAAGTATTTTTTACCAAGTCTTGTTTCAACAACCATTCCTGTTTGTAAATCTTTTAATTCCATGTCTTTACTCCTTTGCAAACTCTGGTGTTTTCACTTCAACAGCTTCAGATTCAGCTACTACAGCTTCATCTTCCACGGTAAATTCCTGTGAATTTTCATTCTTCTTGATTTCTTTCTGCACTTTTATCTGGATATCTTCTCCGAAATCATCTGAAAAATCATTATCCAGTACTTCCTCACGTGTGTACATTCCAGTGGTTAATTCAGGGCAATTCAAATTAGCAAAGAAAGAAGCTGCACGATATCGAAGCATAAGCTGTGGAAGTGTCTTCCATTTGGTCCCATTCTTCTTTGTCCATCCCTCTGCGTCTGCCATATCCATAGTCACTTTGATTCCATCTACCCTGCGACCATCTTTAGTGGTCCAGCACTTGCACGAATACGGTTTCCCGTCTTTTTCGGCTTCATCAAACTGCAATTCCATATCATACTTTTCAGAATTGTTAATCATTGCAATTAAGAAACTGCTCTTCCATGTCGGTCTTCCTTGAATTACATACAGATTCTGCATAACTGTAAGCGGATCAATGTCAAATTTCTGTGCCTGCGAAATGGCGATCAGACAGTTGGCATCATTTTTCTGGAATGTCTGCGGTACAATCGTACTGCTTGCCAACGCTTTAGCCATCTGCATAGCCATAATAAAATTATCGGACGTGCCGAAAATTCCAAGACTGTAATCCGTCACTTTGTTATTTGAAGCTGTCACAACTTCTTTTTTCTTTTCTACTGCTACTTCATTTTTTTCTGTCATTTAGTTTCCCTCCGCATCTGACTTTCCATTTGCCAGTCTAATCGCAATTCTGATTGCTTCTGGTCTTGTGAATCCTGATTCTTCAAACGCCGTAACCATACCTTTAAAAACACTTGCCATAGCTACAAACTCATTGTCAGGTTCACCAATGTTTGTTCTTGTCAGTCTTTCAAATGCCAATTTTGCACCGATTCCGAAGTCAAATTTATCTTCTGGACTGCATTTCGCAATCCCTTTTCTGCCTGTCGATTTATCCAGAGCGATCACATCATTATATTTTCTGTAAATCACAATGCACTCTTCAACTGGTTTTAGTGAATCTGCAAATGCTGATCCGGAAGCGAAACTTCCAACTAAATCTTCTTCCGCATTAGTTACTACTTCATACTTATATTCGCCGTCTCCAAAATCTTCTGTAATTTTGATCACATTGCCTTTTCTGGTAGTTTTTGTGACCTTATACAGTTTTCCAACTTCAAACTTCATATTTAGCCCCTCCTAATCTTTTCCATCACCATCAAGTAACACATCCAGAAGCATTCCGAGGAAATCCGGCATTGGTTCTTCGTCCTGCTCTTTACGAGAATCACTATTCTCACTCTCTTTTTCGTCACCCAACTTTTCTTTTAACTTTTTAAGTCCATCTTTAACACCTTTTATTGAATCAATGATTTCTTCCTTTTCTGTCATTGCAGACCGACGAACAACCTTATCAATCCACTTGTCCGCATCTTCTTTCGACATTCTTTCTTCGAGCGATTTACGCACACATCTAAGGATCTCTGTTGTTTCAAAGAGTATTGTAGGGGCATTTCCTTTAATCTCCCCAACTCCGTTTTCAAATTTAATCATTCTATTTATCCTCACTTTCTACTTTCAATTCTTTATCATCAGTTACCGTTAAATAAATCATCTGCGCATCCATCTTCGGTACATTGAAATCATTTATACTTTCTGCGTTGTCCACGAATATCGGACAGCTAACTCCGTACAGATTTGATAATGAATGGATAATGTCTAACCCAGCTACAATTCTGTGGCCATTGTTAAGACTGGACAGTGGAACTCCATTTACTGTACATTCGCACGTTTCCTTGATTCCGCCATTGATCTGCTCTGCAAACAGCTTGAATGATACAATTTTGAACATTCCATTGATCTTATCAGAAATCATGTTCATCTTTGTGCGAATGAAATCTTCCACAAGATCAATCATTTGTTCCTGATCTGAAATTTTCTGTCCGATCGCTTTCTGTTCAGCTTCCAGTTCAGCGATACGAGCTTTAACTTTTGTGTTGTCTGCTGCCATAATCTTTCCGGCAATTTCTGCAATTTCATTTTTCAAAACCGCTTTTTTCGTTTCAAGTTCTGCTTTTCCAGATGTATCAGCACTCATGGATTCGATCTCTTTTTCAAGTACCGAGATTTTCTCGACAGTTGCCAGGTATTCAGCATTTTCAGAAACATCAGCCGTAATTGGATACTTGTTCAGCTCTTCTTTGGCTTCATTGTGCGTTTTCTGTTTTTCTGCCAGTTTTTTACTTTCTTCTGCCATTTGGTTACGGAGTTCTTCTTCTTTTGCTTTCAATTCATCCCTGAGAGCAGCGGATTCTTTTCCGTCCTTTTCAATCCGAGCCAGATTTTCAGCACGCTTTTTTTTAAAAGCTTCTTTATCTTTTGCATATTTCGCTTCATATGTAGTTTTACGAACCTCATAATCAGCAATCTTTTTCTGTTTAATTTCTTCCGGCAACGCCTGTCCACAAGTAGGGCAAATAAGAGCATCTTCTGTCAGAGGTTCAAGTGGTGTAAGCGCCGGATAAGCTTTTATCTTTTCGGCTTTCCATTCAGCAGACAACCGCTCCGTTCTTGTTTTCTGTGCTTCGTATCTGCTATGTGTCGCATTGATTTCATCTGAAAGCATTGCAATTCTATGATTTACGTCTGCAAGGTTCTTTTCAGTAGCAGCTACTTTCTCTCTTGCTACTTTGGAATTTTCCATAAGCTTCTGATTCTCTGCATTCTGGATCTCTGACAGATGTAATTTCTGATTCATAATTTCTTCACGCTTGGAGTTAATCTCTTCCAATTTGCTGTTACCGCCGGAGATTTCATCTTCTACTTTCTGCAGAGCCACTTCCTTGGCTGCTTTTTCAACTTCTAATGCTCCTACATCAGCAATCACAAGTTGTTTGGAGATTTCATCAATACGTGCCGGGATCTCAACCATATCCTTATTCAATGCCGTTTTCGCTTTGGTGTATTTCTTCAAAATATCTTCCGTACTGGCAATTCTCAGCTCCGGAATCAGTTTTGCATATCTCTCACCGAATGTTTCAGCGATTTCCGCATCAGAGAACGTTCCAACAAACTTCATCAGAATCTCACGCTGTTTTTTCCATGGTAATGCATTGAACGCCGCCGGATTGGTAATCAGTGTGAAAATATCTTCATCAATGATACCAGCAATAAAATCTTTGAAATCTTTCTGACTTTTTGGATATCCGTTGATTCCAAACTCATTGATATTGCCCTGTAACTCTGTAGTGCCGGTCCCACGTTTCTTTACCCATTTCTGCTTCTGGACTTTCTTTAACTCATATTCATTACCATCTACAGAAATCTTCGATTCTACGGAAATCTCAATGTTATCAATCATCTTTCCGTTTTCATCTAATGGTCTGATATCAAAATTGGAACTTCCGAGTGAGTCCCTTTCAAACAACAACCATGTAAATGCATCAAATATGGTTGTCTTTCCAGTGGCATTCGCACCGGAGATTCTGGTTTTATCTCCAAACTCAATGGTTCTGTCCTTACATCCTTTAAAATTTTGGATATGCATGGACAGCAATTTAATCTGCTTCACCAACTATCACCCTTTCTTCTTTATCTATAATTTTTCTGTCTGAACTGCTTTTATGGATAATGTGCAGATAGTCCGTATCTTCAAGCAGATTCATCCATTCTGCCGGATCAAGTCCGACCGCCACCAATAATTTTTTATTGGCTAAACTTAATTTCTTCGGTTGCTTCATAGTCTCTCCTTGTGTTACTATGTAAGTGGTTTTATGTATTTGCGTCCTTTGAAGTTGCCGCTTCGGGACGCTTTTTAATTGTTTTCACGCCTTTATCATCCAGGCAATCTGCGAAATTCTTTAGATATGCGATCGCCATACTTTTGTGATAGTCTGCTGTCTTATCAACTCTTTCCAAAGATTCAAGAGTTGCGATCATCTTATCAAGCTCTGATACTCTCATAGCTAAACCTCCTATCCAAAAAGCAATTTGTGAATGCACATCCCGGCAATAATCAGCACAGAGCCGCCAGCTCCAACGATTGAACCGAGTATTTCGTCCAATTCCTGTGACATTTTTCTACTCTTTCTCATGGCAACTCCTAACTGGCTATGGCTTCTTTTACCGGAATCGGTGCAACCATAAGGGAGATATCAAGTTTTTCTTTTTTGATGGCTTCATTCAGTTCATCTACCGAATTGATTCCAATTGTTTTCAGTTCGGCTTCGAGCTTTTTCAGTTTTTCTTCCATATAAATTACACCTCCTATACCGCCAGACACATCTGAGCATTTTCATCCTCAATTTCCTCTCTCAGACATCTTGGCAATTCGTATTTTTTAATAATCTCAACTGCCAAATCACATTGGCTCCGCTTAATTGCCTTATAAGTATTCACACCGAATTCTCTTCTGAGCTGTGCATCCACATCGCTGTATACTTTGTGCATCAGACTCTTATTCTTGTATGCCGGTGCATCCTTTCCGCCCATCAACGGAACTACTTTCTGATTTTTAGCTCTTGTGATTCTCTGGCATTCAAGTGCTAACAATGGCATGTCTGCCTTAAATTCCTGCAGGTCCTTATCTACCTTGTCAATTTTCTCTGTTAGTTCTACATTGCCTTGAGCAAGTAACTGAATCTTCTGGTCGGTTGTCATTGGCTTCTGATAAGCACCAGTCTTTCTAATTGCTGGAAGCACTTCGCTTGTTACCCAGTGTTTGAATCTCTTAGCGGATTCTAACTTACTTCCGAAGATTAAAGCGTATAAGCCGGATTCGTTGATTATCCATGTGTCCTGATTTCTACCAGTTGAATCGGTGACGGGATGTTTCGTCCTATCATCGTCAGAAATATGCCTTGCAATTGCCTTGTGCGGTTCATTGTATTCCAATGCTTCTGCTACATCCTTTCCGACAAACCAAGGTTCATTATCAATAGTTACTGTTCGGATATCACCGAACTCTTCTGAATTAAAAATTTGTAATTCGTTCATCTTATCTCCTTTCTGCTGTGATATAATTCATACATCTAATAAATGGAGGTACGAATTATGGTTTCTGAAACAAATACTATTGATTGGAATGCTACTGCTGCTTGGATTGCTCTTGCCGTTTCAATCATCACGCCTGCTATTTCACTTTTGCTTAATAACATTCACCAAAGAAAGATGAAAGAAACAGAATTAAAAAACGCTCTAATTATCAAACAATATGATGAAATGAAAAATGTAATTATTGAATATCAC
>UMCM01057452.1_pt1 | contig 27384 bp, 19 predicted proteins | sample 1964231 | NCBI WGS metagenome assembly UMCM01 (sample SAMEA4835968, study PRJEB28245) | human gut metagenome | biome: gut microbiome; material: fecal sample | place: Denmark | collected 2008
GTAGGTCACATGTTTGCTGATACCTGCCGCACGGCTCCATTCCGGGATGCAGTCGTAGTTCTTGCTTGGCAGTGTTGGAAACACATTGTCCTCGTCACTTGCAGATCCACGTTCAGGCATCCAACGAAGGGCTTGCTTGTTGAGAGGAAGATAGAGAGGCTGCTTGGTCTTGTACTGCAATATCTCAACTCGTGTCTTGTCACCCTCTGTGATGATGTTCTTCCACTTCAAACTCTTCACGTCACTGATACGGAGTCCGCAGAAGCATGAAAACAGAAACGCAGCCTTGATATCCTCACGCTTGCAAGGGGTGTCAATCAGTCTCTTCACCTCGTCAACGGTTAGATACTCTCGCTTGGTGCCGCCACCTTTCAGAACATCCATGCGAAGACGCAATACGGGATTGTCGTCCATTATCTCTTCCTCAATAGCCATGTTGAAGGCTGCTTTGAGGCATTTGAGATAGTTCATCACCGTGGATTTGGATGGATGGGTGTGCTTGTAGGTGATATAGTCATTCAACAAGAACACCATGAAACCATTGCAGTATTCCTTGGTCATCTCTGCGAGTGTCACGTTTGGCGAATGTTCTCTCACTGCATTCAGCACGCTGTTTACCCAGTTTCGGGCAGATTGTCTTCCTCGCTCTACTTGTGCGTCACGGAATATTTCCAACCAATCCACAAGTCGCATTTTGATTCTCGACTTGTCTTTGAGTCCTGCGATACCGTTGGTGATGCTCATGATACGTTGTGCCTTGATGGCATAGACCGCTTGCATCGTCTGCTTGTTCTGCTCCTTGGCAGCTGCATCAACCTCTGGAATGAGATAGAGACGCAGATAGTCGTAGGTTCGGCGACCATTGACATTGATTGATAGATAGACCGACTTGTTGCCGTTGGCAAGTTCCTTGAAGCGGATTCTCACAGGCTCCTTGGTCTTGGAATTTCTCTTGCGCTCAGTCTCTGCAACGGCAATCTCAGTCTTCACTTTCTTGGTGGCAAGATACTCCTTGTATTTGTCCACGTTGGCATCGGGATCTTCTCCATGCGGCTTGTAGCCTCTTCTGCCGACACGCTTCTCAAAGGTTCCGTCCTTCAATGCCTTCATGCGTTCCTTGGCCTTTTTCTCAGCTTCTTTCCAGATTTCCTTGTGCTTCTCCTCGCTGTCATCCTTACGAAGATAAAGACCAACTGACTCATAGGCACGTTGTCCCTTACCATAATATATATCAAGGAAGAGGGAACGGTCTCCATTGCGCATCTTGCGACTACGGACTATCACTGAACTGGTGTATTCCTCAACTTTCTCCACTTGGTTCAGCTCGTCAGAAGGATCAGTGAAAGTCTCTCCATTGACAACCTCTCGCATCTTGCGTTCTTTCAGACGCTCTGCCGTCTCCATAACCAAGGCATTATTCTGCTTGTCAGCTTCGGTAATCTCAGGATTGATATAGAGCTTCAGAAACTCGTACTTGCGCTCACCATTATAATATATGTCGAAGTAGAGCGACTTGCTGCCGTTGGCAAGGTTCTTGAAACGAAGAGTGACTGCTTCACGCTTGTTGGGTCTGCCTCTATGTTTTTTGATTGTTCCATCTATGGCTCTGTCCTCACCGTCATCGTCAATAAACTTCCATTGGTGTCCTTCTCTGCCAGAAACAGCTCCGACAACTTCGTTTGTCTCACTTTCCTTTCCCTTGGCACTTTTGCCAGTTTTAGCAGTATTGCCATTCTCCTTCTTACTTGCTCGTGCGGTCTTCTTGCTTGAAGTTGTTGTAGAGGCAGGATGCTCCAAGGAAGCCTTCACTGTTTCCAACTTTCCCGACAAGATTTCTTGCACTCGTTGGTTCTTGACAGCTTCAGCCTTCTGCAAGGTCTCGGCATTGACTGCCTTAGTCTTGTCATCGTCCTCAGGAAGCAGATAAAGCTTTAAGAACTCATACGACCTCTTTCCACTTTTGTAAGTGTCGAGATAAATCGACTTTGTGCCATTCGCCAAATCCTTGTAGCGTATGCGCACAGGTTCATTGTTACTTCTCATGTTACTTTGTTATTTATTCTACTTATTGTCATTTTGCGAGATTTGTTACTCACGGTGCAAAGATACGAAAAATAATTGGATTTGTTACCCAAATTAAGAACCGATTACGAACCATTAACTATGATAAATTATAAAATCAAATGGTAAAGTAACAAACAAATAACAAAATACACACTTTATTAAATACCTGCTATATGCTGTATATATTAGCATTTACGCACGTTTTATTATCATTTTGAATGTTGCATGAGATTTGACGTTGTCTTGGCGTTGCTCGTTTCGACTGGCAGGGCAATGCGAAGGCCTTTACACTGTGGAACGAGTGACAGAACTGGCTCCACGTTTTCATTTTGTATATATACTAACCTTTTGTAAAACAAGCCAACATGGTAGCCATTGGCAAAAAACATTTGCAATATGGCAATATCAAGTATTGAGCATCGAAGCGGTTGGTATGATATATTCGATGCACGAGGTAAAAAAGCAAAAACTATTTCTCACAACATCGGAGAACTACTGGGATGGAGTGACCGTTTTTTCATTGTTAGGAGAAGCAGTTGGTATGACACTTATGACGAGCAAGGCAATAAAATCAAATCTATCTCAACAAACATCGGCAACTTTGTTTCTATCTGTGCTGATCAGTTTATCGTCAGACGAAGTGCATGGCTTGATACATATGATGCTTGGGGAAAGAAGATAAGCACTCGTGCTGGAAGATAAAATTTAGTAACCAACAAACTCTCCACTGTCATAATGGGGAGTTTGTTTTTATGACACCAGAAAAATAGCTCTTTTATGGAAAACAAAAGATTCTTCACATACACAGCAATTGCTGCTTGTATGATATGTGCTATTGCGGTAGCTTTCAATGTTTTTACGGATTTTGAATTGCCAGGCAGAATCATGGCTGCGATATTAGGTGTTGTCATTACGGCAACCATAACACAGGTGCTTCTTCAGGGACAAACCCAAAAAGAAAGAACGTTGAAACGGGATTCTAAAATATTCGAGGAAAAATTGAAAATATATCAGAATTTTCTCAACAGTCTCTACAAAGCCGTAAAAGACGGAAAATTAACCGACAGTGAGAAGATGGAGCTTCAATTCCAGACATCTCTTGTAGCCATGCATTGTGACCCTAAATTCATCAAGACTATAAGTGACGCAGTAAATGGCGTGATAAAAAGCACTTGTCCAAACAAAGGTGATGAACATACTCCGCAGACAGCACTAATAGCCAGTCTATTTGATGTGGTAGAAGCATTCAGACTGGATTTGTATCCAGATGAATTTGAAAAATTCGACAAAGAAGACAGGGACTATGCTATTAAGAAATTTGACGATGCATATCAAAATGCAAATGAGGGTGAAGATTCCCCAAAGGAGCATCTCGTTGTTGATGTAAATTTGCTTTCTAATATATCAACGCTAATAACGCAAGCAACAACTCAAAATAGCCCAGAACTTGCTGACGACAATAACCCAAAGGCAAATAGCATAGAGAAAGAAAGTACAGGCAATCTTGGGAGTTTATGGGAAAAAGCTATTGAAAGATGGGAAAACGCAGGATGGACAGTAAACCCCGAGCCAATAACCGAGGAACGTCCTTTGTGGCTGAAGAGGGAAGATGGTGTTCTAGGCGAAATATACATGGGATTTCATGATGGTCATTACTATTTGGAGGCGAGTTATGAGAATGATTCCAATTTCTCACAATGCCTGAAATGGAAGAATGGAGGTCGAAGAAGATATGGAGAATGGTGGGAATATCCGCCATTATGTTTTGACACTCCACAAGGAGAATTCTTGCAGAAATTTGAATCTTCCTTAGAACTACGGAAGTATATTATAGACAAGGTGGAATACCTGCAATCTGTCATCATGAAGAATGATCTTACAACCCGTTGGATGAAGGCTGTAGGCAAGCAGAAAGACTGGTATTTGTTCACTTGGTATTGGTCTACTCTTGCCTGTGAATACCAGAATGATGCGGAAGGGAAAATCTATATGGATACCATGCCTATTGAGGGTAAGGAATCAGCAATCATTCAGTTGGGCAATAGGGCTAACGACAGAGAACTGCTCAAACAAACTTTGAATAGAATCGGATTGGCAGACAGAATCAGCGAAATTCAAGAAGACTGCTTCATCAACTTGGAAGAAACAGGCTCGTTAGATCCAAAGGTCGTAGGAAACAAACTGCAGCATTGGATAAAACTGATATCCGAATCTGTACCATCATCCGCCAATTGACTAACAGAAAAAGATTTTTCGAATATGAAAAGTTTTGCAGCAATTGACTTTGAAACAGCCAACCAGCACCGCTCCAGCGTGTGCAGTGTTGGAGTGGTCGTTGTGCGCAATGGCAAGGTAACGGACAAGCTATATCGGCTGATAAAGCCGACTCCCAATTTCTACACTTACTGGTGTACAGAAGTGCATGGAATGACCAATGCGGACACTGATGATGCTATGGATTTTCCAGAAGTATGGGCAGAAATAGCACCACAAATCAAGGGCTTACCATTGGTTGCCCACAACAGTCCGTTTGACGAGAGTTGCCTGAAGGCTGCATTTGAGGCATATGACATGGAATATCCTGGGTATAGATTCTACTGCACATGCCGTGCTTCAAGAAAATTGTTGGGGGACAAACTTCCCAATCATCAACTTCAAACTGTTGCTGCATATTGTGGATACGACCTCACCAAACATCACCATGCAATGGCAGATGCGGAAGCTTGCGCTGCCATTGCAATTAAACTCATAGACCTTTAAATGTTTTCATTATGGACGCTTCAACAACTATAAATCAAATGCTGTCGGGCAACAAAATCTTTGTCCCGACTTATCAAAGAGCATATTCCTGGGAAGACAAGCAGACAAAGCAGTTTCTTGTGGATTTGCAGGATTATGTAGAAAGCCATACGGCATCAAGTTATTATTTCGGACATTTTCTGTTCGAGGATAAAGGCAGTCGCAATTTTGCCATCATTGACGGTCAACAGCGTCTGACCACTATTACTATATTCATCTCCGCCATCTACAGAAGATTGGAAGAGTTGGCAGGGGCTTTGTCAGAGGATGACGTTTTTCTTTATGGCACTCTTGTGAAAGTCGGACAAACCTACAGATTCTCTACTGTTGATTACGATAACCAATTGTTCCGTGACTATGTCATCAATAAAGTAAAAACTGATCGTAATGGGTTGGAGACAGAATCACAAAAGCGTATTGTCGCGGCTTACGACTACTTTATTAGTCAATTGAATGCCTATGACGAGGAGTCATTGCACGATATATTAGAAGCAGTCGTAAATGCCACTTGCACTACGCATACAGTAAAGGACGAGGCTGAAGCCATCCAAATGTTCATCTTCCAGAACAACCGTGGCAAAAAACCGTCCAATCTTGAAATAATCAAAGCGCAGTTCCTATACAATATTCATCTTTATTGTACATCTGAGGATGAGAAAGCAGAGTTGATAAGCGAGGTAAAGAATCGCTTTGAACACATCTACAAATCTATATCAAAGATAGAAGGCAATATAGATGAGGATGATATACTCACATACACTTTGCGTGTGTACTTCAATAGCCTGGATGCAAGCAATGCCTTGCAAAAAGTGGACGAGGAATTAGGGAAAGATGATTCACGCATCAATTTCATTCGCAGTTTCACCCATTCACTTGCTGATAGTTTTGAACAAATGAACTGTTTTCTTCCACAACGAGCAAACGGATATTATGGCACATACACTGTGGATTATCGGCCAGCCTGCTATTATTTTTCCATTTGTAATCAAAGCTTATAGCAATGGCGTTTCTGATGACGATTTCAGATTATTAGCCAAGGCTCTAACCTCTGTATTCTTGCGCCACAGAGTTATTGGTACACGTGCTGTTCTCACATGGAGATTGAATGATGTCTTCAAGGAATTTGAAGGTGACGTTCATGCTGTTGTCAATCATATAGAATGGATGAAGACAACAACAGACGGATGGTGGGATTATTGGAACAACGTGGAGTTCAAGCGTATGCTTGAAGGCAATTTCGATGGAGGGCATGGCATTGCCAAAATCATCCTTTGGCTTTATGAGAATCACCTCATAGAAAAGGGCAAGTCTGGCTATGGGTTGAAACGTTATGATGCTGTTGAGAAATCTCAGTGTGAGCATATTGCTCCAAACACAGAAAATCAAGATGCCAATAGTGGCTATTGTCCATACGATGATGAATTTAGAGAGTCGTATCTAAATTGTCTCGGAAACTACTTGCTGCTTTCTGGCCATCATAACGAATCTATCGGAAACACTACTTTTGAAGCTAAACGAAACACCTATACCCAGTTACTTCAGCAACAGGAAATCCGTAACATGACGGAACAGGATCATCTTTGGGACAAGGCTAAAATTGACAAAAGAAAAGAGCTTATTGTTGATTTTATGATGGCAACATTCTAACTAATTATGACCTCAATGGAAGCCTATACCTTCCATTGAGGCTGCAAATCTATCGCTTTATTTTTTGTCCGCACTTGGTTTACCATCCAAGTTGCTTGTCGCAAGCATCGTCTTATCCATTCTATCTCATCTTCATCCTTCTCACGTCCCCAATCCTTGGTATCGCTACCGCCACCTCCTTGGCTTTCTGCAAAGTTAGTTGCCTCGTTAATGTAGCAGACATACAAATACATTGCACAATAGATGATTTTGTCACCGTAGTTGATGAAGTCCATTGCAAAGCTATCGTCAAATAGGCTGCTGTCGTGAATGCTCGTCATACGTGGATAGATGTCTGCTATCTCTGCCAACGCCTTCATGCCAGCCTGCGCCCAAATCTTATTGATTATCTGTTGCTGGTATGAAACAGCTGTTTTTTCAAACACGGTTGTAAATGGCATTCACTCTGCCTGTCACTCTGTTCTTGATGGCTTGCTCGATTTTATAATGGCAGTTTGCCCTAATTACTGAGCTTGCTCGGTGTATTAGGCTCCACCCAAGGGATATGTTCGCAAGAAAACTCGTTATAACTGCTGCCAGTAGTGTTATGACTCTTCCACCAACACCAACCCAAGACAGTCTATTAGATGCAGGAGTGGCGGATGTTGCTTTATCAGCCTTTGTAGCACCATCTGCGGTGTCCTGTCTTGTCATCATACTTCATTATCTTGCCAGTACGCACATTCCCATTGATATCTATCTGTCAAAAGATAGTTGAACCGCCCCATTTCTTTGAAGTTCCGACCTTGTACAAGGCAAACAGCCGTTCTGTCTCCTCTTTGCCAAAGACCGTTGAAATGTATCGGTACAAAGGATTGACAGAATAGCCATACAGTGTCTGCTTCATCAACTTATTCTCAATGAAAGTTGGAAGAGGTTTCTCTTTCCTGCACTCTTTGATATTGCTATATTCTACATACTTTGAGTATTCCACCGATGGAGTAAACGGAAGTGAACCATTGACAACCTTTGTCAACCCAGTCCACGATATAACGCTTTTTGCCTATCAGCTTCAAATCTGTCCTTCACCGTAACCACTCGTAAACCCTTGTCAACTACGTTCACGATATGACAAAATAAAAGCTCCACAAATTCTCCACGGTAGAAATACGCTGCAAAAATATGTGGAAAATCGGGAACTGCCAAAAAGCACTCAGAAAGTGTTAAAAATCAAAGAGCATTGAAAATCAATACTTTATGGTTAGTTAGTCATAGTTAGTTATAGTTAGTTATAAGGGTCTAAATACAATAAAAAAATGCATTAAGAACTGATAATAATCCCATCCCCAGGCAATAAATAGGCTATCTTTGCGTTTAATAAAACAAAATGTTTTATTCTTAATACTTAAAGAAACATGGATGAAAAGGAATTGTTGAAACAAGCTTTTGAGTATGGAAACGTACCTAGTATCATCACCTACTGCTTCACCGAACCATGTCCGATGAAAGACAAATGCATACACTATCTATCTGCACTCTACGATAAAGACAAGAAGGATAGAGGAGAAGCCATTTTCCCAAATGCTCTGAAAGACGGAAAATGCAAGTACTTCGCACCGCTGCGTGTCGTGAAAATGGCATGGGGATTCGACAAACTCTTTGCCGAAATAAAAGTGAAAGACGCGCCTGCCCTGCGAGCCAAAATGAGAGAATATCTCGGCAGTAAAGGACAATACTACCGATACAAATTGGGAAAACTCAAACTCCTGCCAGAACAACAGGAATACATTAAACAACTATTCGATAGTTACGGATATCATGATGTTGAATTCGAACACTTCTCTGATGAAATTGACTTCACCAAAAGCTAATGTAGTCAACTAAATATAGGAAACAACATCCTTATTCTCAACCCCTCCAGAAGTTCCTGCTATGCTCTTCACGTGGTCCCTCGGGGACCACGTGATGGGGAACCGGTGAACATGAGACGAGCAACCGGTGCTCACGAGGCGGGCAACAAGTGCCCAAACTAAGGACTACAATTTGGGCAATCTTCTATTTTGTCAATTAGTCTGTTCTATAAAAACTTATTGGCTTCATTCCTTTAACAAGAATAACCATTAACAAGATATTCCATAATAAAATCGAGTAGGAGGAAAACGAAGTATTTATTAGTTTTTCAACCTAAAGATCAGTTTTCCTCCCGCTCTTCTTCCTCTGTTTCCCCTTCAGTCTGTTTCTTGATGTATTCAGTAGGCAGACATCCGAAATATTTCTTGAAACTTGTGGTGAAATAGGAAGGAGTGGCAAAACCTACCAGGAAGCTGATTTCCGCAATGCTATGCTCATTGCGCAGAATCATTTCCGCTGCAGTATTGAGTCGGATGCGACGGATAAACTCCTTGACACTTTCTCCAGTAAGAGCCTTCATCTTGGTGTAGAGGCTCGTACGGCTCATCAGCATCTCACGGGCAAAGATATCGGTGGAGAACTTATCATCGCTCAAGTGCTTCTTGACGACAGCAAGTGCATTCTCCATCCATTCCTTATCGAGAGAGTTGACCGTGATCTTCGGCGGCTCAATCTTCTTGGAATGGCGGTAACGCTCTATCATCTGCTTGTGAGTACGCAGGATATTGAAGATTTTAGCCTTGACAATGGCCAGCGAGAACGGCTTCGGAATATAATCGTCTGCTCCCATCTTCAATCCTGCCAACTGTTCTTCCACATCCACCTTGGCAGACAAGATGATAACAGGAATATGGCTCGTCTGCAGATGGCTCTTGACTGCATTGCAGAGCTGAATACCATCCATCTCAGGCATCATGACATCGGTAAGAATCAGATTCACCTCATTCTCTGACAATATCGCCAAAGCCTCCTTACCATTAGAAGCCTCATAGACCTGATAATTTTCAGAAAGCGATTGACTCAGATAATGCCTGATTTCCCGGTTATCTTCTACAACCAATACCTTATCTACAGAAGCCTCATCCCCAGTTGTTTCAGAGGTTTCATCTTCAGTTTCTCCCAAGGTATTTCCTGCTACAGCCTCTTCTCTTACGGAAGAAGCGTTTGAAGAAGTATTGTCAGAAGCTGCAGAAACCTCTTTCTGGGAAGCTTCCATATCCTTCAACTCTTCCAATGTATGAGAACCATAGAAGCTGTCTATATCTCTTGCCTTGATTTCCTCCTCTGTAGCAATCTCCTCCTGAGTGAAAGCATCCGGACGGATTGGCAAGCTAATGGTAAAGGTACTTCCCTCACCTACCAAACTCTCTACAGACAACTTTCCATGATAGAGCTGCACAAGACGGGTAATAATGGAAAGTCCAATGCCCCAGCCACCCGTCTGCTGCCCCTTGATCTGATAGAACCGTTCGAAAATCTTGTTCTTCTGCTCATCAGGAATACCCTTTCCCGTATCAGCTACACATAGCTGCAGGAATCCATTTTCTACTTTTGCGCTGACCATAATCGACTTGCCGTCTGGCGTATATTTGAAGGCATTCGACAACAGATTGGTAAGCATCAACTCCAGATAATTAGGATCGCAAAGAACCGTCTTATCTTCCAGATCACAATGATACTGGTAATCAATGTTGCGCTTTGCAGCACTATCCACAAACATGGAATAGTTTTTCTTGATGATAGCCTCCAGATCTAAAGGACGCACCTTGAGTTTGAATACTCCCAATTCCGCACGACGATAGTCCATCAACTGGTTTACGAGATGAATCAACCTGTTGACATTCTTCTGTATCAAATGAAGTCTGCTCTTGGTCCAACTGTCTTCTGGGCGCATCATCACCTCTTCCAATGGCGAAGAAATCAAAGTCAACGGCGTACGCAACTCATGAGAGATGTCTATGAAGAAGCGCTGGCGCATCTCATACATCTCCTGCTTGCGCATCTGCTCATTATGCTCCTGTATTCTGATCTGCTTTTCTCTTTCACGATCCTGGAAGAAGCGGAATATGGCGTAAAGTAAACCCGCAAAAGCCAGGAAATAGATAAATTTGGCAAACCATGTAGCATACCAAGGTGACAAAACCTTGATTTCCAACATGGTAGGCTTTTCATTCCATTTATCATCATTATTGGCAGCCTTCACCAAGAAGCGGTAGGTTCCTGGTGGAAGATAGGAATAGATAACGTTCTGGTCATCAGTAAGATGATGCCACTTATTATCATATCCTTCCAACTTATAGGCAAAGGTATTGTGCGAACCAGAAACGAAATTGGCCACTGCTAACTTCAGGGAAATCATAGACTGGTCGTGGCGCAATACAATGCGCTGAGTCTGCGAAATCTGTGAGGTAAGAAGCCCGGTTTCATCCCCCGGCTTTACGATCTTATCAAAGAGTTTCAACTCGGTTATCAGAACCGGTGGTGCAAAAGGGTTATCTGTGAAAGACTCCGGCTTAAAGGAAGTGATTCCATTGATTCCACCAAACAGAATATAGCCATTACTTGCCTTGCAAACTGCATTCGGCATAAACTGATAGCCCTGGATTCCATCCTTGAGACGATAATTCTTGAAATGGTGAGTCTTGGTGAGGAATGAGCATAATCCATGTCCCGTACCAATCCAGAACTTGCCCATAGAATCCTGTGTAATACTGAAGATTACATTACTTGGCAAGCCATCAGCCATTCCATACCCCCAGGTCTTACCGGTCTTGGCAGAAATCTGATACAATCCCTGCTGACTGGCTATCCAGATATTTTTAGAGTAATCCTGGTAGATAGAAAAGACACAGGCACTGGCGAGTTCGCTATCTATTTCTGGCTTCTTTTGCTTTTGCAATTTGCCCTGCTGCAAGCGGTAAGCAGCCAATCCATCCTCTCCTCCAAGCCAAATAAGACCAGAAGCGTCCTGAAAGATAGCACGGATATGGAGAGGGAAATTACAGTTACCATTCATTTCCTTTGGCAAAGACCTGAAAATGCCGGTGGTTGTATCATATAGTTTAAGTCCATGAAGTGAACCTATCAGCAATTTATTTCCTCCCTCCAATGGATGAATGGCATAGATGCTATTATCATCCATATTGGAAGTTGGCAACAATAGGGTCTGTATCTGCTTGGTGGCCATATTCATGATGCTCAAGCCACCCAGTTGCGAACCGATATAAAGAAGATGGCGAACAGGGTCAACATAGAGTGCTTTGATATCGTTGGAACGTAAACCATTGGCAGTAGTAAACAGTTCATAATGCTCGGTAATCGGATTATATCGCTGAAGTCCGCCATTCGTTCCTATCCAGAGATGATGCTCCTGGTCCTCCACGATGCAGCCAATGATATTATTGTTCAGGGAGTTGACGCCCGGAATCTTCTGCATATTGACAAAATAGTTCTTGCGAGGATTATAATAGCAGACACCATTGTAGTAAGTTCCCAACCAAATACCGCCTTGAGAATCATTCTTAATACATCTTATAGAAGGTTGTGGGCCTTTTCCTAAATATTTATCATCACAATCCAAATGAGTCAATACTCCATTCTTTTTCAGCACGTTCAGGCCCAATACCGTACCCACCCACAAATCTCCATCCTCATTGACTGACAATGCACGGATATAATCAGAAGAGAGTTGTGAGTTAAGGGTTGTATAATGCTTCACCTGATGAGTCACAAGATGATATACAAAGAGACCAGAGCCTTCTGTACCTATATACAAATGGGTATCCGCTGTACGATACAAGCACTGAATCTGATTTCCATCAACAGCAGGAATATGAAGCCTACTCATTTTCTTAGTCAAGAGATTGTATCGATAGATTCCCTCGTTACAACCAATCATGATTTCATCAGCATACTTGAATAAAGTCGAAACTCCCTTGATGGGAAGCTTGGCAATGCCTAACTTACGGAATTTCAAATCAGTTGTATTAAACACAACCAACTCATGACCCGCATTCACCAAAAGATGAACAGGATCAAGCTCTACAACACTATAGATGGCACGATGCTGGTAAATGAAATTTTTGAAATGATCTGCTCCAAAATGATAGAGCGACAAACCTTTATCGGTACACACCCATAATCTCCCCTGACTGTCCTTATAAAGAGAATTGATGAAATCGCTGCCAAGACTTTGCGGATTTTTAGAAAAATGATGATACGTTTTGACATCATAGCTATCAAATTTCGCAAGACCACCCTTGGTGGCAATCCAAATCACCCCCTGGTTGTCCTGAACAAAATCCACAATGGTATTATGAGGCAGCCCATCATTCACACCCAAATGTGAGAACAATGGCTTTTCCGTATATTTACCGAATATTGGCAAACATAGTATATATATAGCAAAGAATATCAAGATTTTCTTCATCTTCCCCCAGTTTATTACATCATTGATTAGGTTAGTCATTGCAAAGATAGTAATTATTTGTCAAAACTCTATGAGTTTCAACATTTTTTAATTGTTAAAAAGCAACTTTTATCAAGATTAATTTTTTCAAGATTATTTCACAACAACCTATAACTTAAACCATGCAACCAGTGGTAAATGGTCACTATACCCTCCTAAATACCTGGGCCCCAAAAAGGTACGAAATGGCTTCTTACCACCATATTTATCGTCTTCTTGCAAAAGGAAAGGCAAATCTCCCACCTCACAAGCGATTTTCTGCCCTACCAAAGACTGACTACACAACATCTGATCAAGACTGCGCCATTCTCCATGGTAACGATAAGTACCCTTGGCTCCATTCCGTCCATGCGCATCCTGACTGATATTCACCAACTGATGATGCTCCAGAAACAGCAATGCAGGAGAATCAGAATAATCATTGAAATCACCCGTCACAATAATCTTAGCATCACTATTAAAAGAATAGATAGAATCTACAGCCTGCGATAACTGACTGGCAACTTGCAGACGATAAGGACGGGACGCAGCCTCGCCTCCCCTGCGACTTGGGGCATGAACTACAAAAACATGAAGCGTATCTTTCCCCATCAAAATTCCCTTGGCATAAAGAATATCACGGGTAGGACGAGTATTAGACAAACGCTTGATACGTATAGCATGATGGTGCAGCAGCCGGAATGAAAAAGGCTGATACATCAACGCTACATCTATGCCACGCTCATCAGGAGAGGAGGTCATCACATATTCATAACCAGCCTTGCGCAACAGAGAACGCTTGGTCAAAGCAATCATAGCAGAATCATTTTCTACTTCACAGAGAGCCACCAAATCCGGCAAATGCCATTGATTTTGGCATCCCTTACCTTGCAACTGATTTTTCTTGCTCTGGCTTAGACTGCTATTATATATATAATAAGGTGTAGCCAACTCTCCTAAAGCAATAATTTCCTGGGAAAGATGATTGATTTTCTTCCAATATCGGGTTCTTGTCCAGTGATAATCACTCTCTGGCAGAAACTCCGTATCATTCTTCAGAGAATCATGTACGGTATCGAAAAGATTTTCACAATTCAACTCTACAAACGTGAAAAAAGAAGATAAAAGAAGAGATAAAAACATAATTATGAGATTTTAAAGTCGTATCCACACATGAAAATTACAAATTTTAGTAGGTTTCTCAACAAAATAGCATTGATTTTCTGCCTATTCTCTTTGTCAAGTCAGATTTTTACATTATCTTTGCAGACAGATTGCTGTTCATGCCATCTTACAAGCAATCCAAACTATCCACAAAGGATTCCATAGTTTAATGGATAGAACGGAGGTTTCCTAAACCTTTGATCCGAGTTCGATTCTCGGTGGAATCACATGGAGATAGTTGTCAGCATACAAGCTGAATCGATAAAAGGTCGCTTCCTTTCCGGAATGCGACCTTTTATTATATCTTTCAGTTCCTCAAATCATTGAAATGTCCTTCATTCAAAATATTCACTTCATAGAAGATCCTCTTTAGAACATTCACATTCTCTTTGGAACATTTTCTCCATCTGGTTTTCACCAGACGGAGAAATTATTCATGTTAATTCGCTTCTATATGGTTATTTGATCTGCCCAGTATTACTTAACAGCAACAACCTCTGCCTCAGCAGGCTCTTCCTTAATCTTACGACCAAGAACGATGTAAGCCATTGGAGAAGCAATGAAGATAGAAGACAAAGTACCGAATACAACACCCAAAATCATAGCGAATGCGAAGCTGCGGATACTGTCACCACCGAGGATGAAGATACAGAGCAACACAATCAAGGTAGAAGTTGAAGTATTGATAGTACGTGCCAATGTCTCATTGATAGAAGCATTGAAAAGCTGCTGGCGATCACCCTTAGGATGAAGCTTCATGTTCTCACGGATACGGTCGAACACAACCACCTTATCATTGATAGAGTAACCAACCACGGTCAGGATAGCACCGATGAAGGTCTGGTCAATCTCCAATGAGAATGGTACAAGACCCCACAAGAGTGAGTAGAAACCGACAACTGTCAAAGCATCAAATGCAAGAGCGATAGTAGAACCTACAGAGAATGCTACGTTGCGGAAACGGAGCAAAATGTAGAGGAAGATTGCTATCAATGCGAAAAGCACACTGTAGATAGCACCCATTGTAATATCCTTAGCTACAGAAGGACCTACCTTTGTACTACTGATGATAGAACCGCCCTGACGTACATCTGGATTCTTGAAAGCCTCAACATTCTGCTGAGAAACCAAACCAGCCTTCTTCAATGAGTTATAGAGGATTGTTTCAGCCTCATCATCTACTGTAGGACTGTTGCTCTCAATCATATAGTTGGTAGATACACGGATGGTTCTTCCATCTGTACCGATAGCAATAGCACTTGTGTTGGCCTTGGTTCCATCTGCATTGACAAATGCATCACCAAGAACAGTACGAATCTGCTCTGGTTCTACGGCTTTCTCAAACTGAACTACATAGTTGCGACCACCGGTGAAGTCAATACTCTTGCTCAAGCCACGAACTACAAAGCTACCAATAAATACGACAGCTGCTACAACTGCTACAGTAAAGGTAGTCTTGTACATAGACATGAACTTGTACTTCTTGCCCTGCATCAAGTTGTGAGAAACTGGAGTATCAAACTTGCAATGCATCCACTTGTCGTGATTCAACTTATAATCGTAAACCAAACGAGTCAAGAATACAGCAGTAAAGAATGATACAACAATACCGATAATCCAGGTTGTAGCGAAACCACGAACAGGACCAGTACCAGTAACAAGCAGGATAACACCTGTAATCAAAGATGTCAAGTTAGAGTCGAAGATAGCAGAGAAAGCATTACCATAACCGGCAGCTACAGCCTGCTTCATACCCTTGCCAGAACGGAGTTCTTCCTTGATACGCTCATAAATAAGCACGTTAGCATCCACAGCCGTACCCAAAGACAAGACCATACCGGCAAGACCCGGCAACGTCAAGGCTGCTTGGAATGACGTCAAGATACCTAATGTGAAGAATACATTGACAAGCAATGCAAGGTTAGCCATCATACCAGGAATGATGTTGTACATCATCACCATGTAAACCATCAAGAGTACGAAAGCCACAACGAATGAGATGATACCCATCTGGATAGACTGTGCACCGAGAGTAGGACCAACAACTTCCTCCTGAACGATACGGGCAGGAGCTGGCATACGACCAGACTTCAAGGTGTTAGCCAAATCCTTAGTATCCTCGATAGTGAAGTTACCAGTAATCTGAGAACTACCGCCGTCAATTTCACCATTTACACGAGGAGCAGAATAAACTACACCATCCAAAACAATGGCAATAGCCTTACCTACGTTAGCCTTAGTCATCTGAGCCCATCTACGAGCACCCTCAGTATTCATCTTCATGCTTACACATGGAGCACCAGTAGTAGGTTCAAACTCGTCCTTAGCATCAGTAATCACATCACCCTCCAATGGAGCGCGACCTGTACTGGTAGTCACCTTCAAAGCATGGAGTTCATAGATGTTCTTCACATTCAAATGGTCAGCTGGTTTAGCACTCCAGAGCAACTTCAAGTCTGAAGGCAACACCTGCTTAGCCAAAGCAGAATGGATCAACTTGTTGATAGCTGCAGTATCGCGAACACTTGCATAACCCACAGTGCTCAGCCCCTGTCCAGGAACCAACTGCAAACGAGCCAGCAATGGATGAGCCTTGATGGCAGCAGCACTCTGCTTTTCAGCATTGATCTTAGACTTAGCCTCATCACCCTTCTTGAGGTTCAACTTAGGAGCAGCCTTAGCAGGTTCTGCCTTTGCAACTTCATTCTTAGCAGAATCAGCAGCAACAGAATCCTTAGCCTCTACCTCATGGTCGCCATTAGCAAGACGAGTGTCAAGTTGCTGGAGATAAGGAGCAATTTCTTCAGAGTTATATGTCTCCCAGAACTCAAGGTTAGCGCTACCCTGAAGCATCTTACGCATACGCTCAGGCTGGCTGATACCAGGCATTTCTACCATGATACGGCCCTGCTGACCTTCCAACTTCTGGATGTTAGGCTGTACAACACCAAACTTATCAATACGAGTACGTACAACATTGAAAGAGTTGTCGATAGCATCCTGTACAGAACTGCGGATAGCTTTTTCTACCTCTGCATCGCTGCTCTGAGGAGAAACCTTACCCTGCAACTGCTGGGTAGCAAAAACCTCTGCGAGTTTATGACCTGGTGCGCTCTTGTGATAAGCGTTAATGAAAAGTGACACGAAGTCACCACCGTTAGCTTCCTCTTGAGCTCTGGCTTCCTTCATGGCATTGGTGAAACCAGCGTCTGTCTTGTGGTCAGCGAGGTTTTCAATTACATCAGGTACAGAAATCTCAAGAATTACATTCATACCGCCCTTGAGGTCAAGTCCAAGACCAATCTGAGTTTCCAAGCAATTCTGATAAGAATAAACACCCAAGTACTTCACAGAATCCTTGTAGTCCTGCTGTGCAATAGGGTCTTTGATCTTTGCAGCCTCACTGTCATAGTAGCTTGTTGCTACTGAGAATGACAGATAGAAGATGCTTGCAAGCGTCAATAAGACGGCAACACAAATTACAATTCCTTTGTTTTGCATTTCTATTATTTATTATTAATTATTTATTTTATCTTCATCAAATTTTCTTTATTATCAACATATGACGTGCAAAAATAATCATTTTTTTTCTTTTATAAGAATAATTTGAGGCTTTTTTGCTATTTATCCCGCTTTTTTAGGTAACAAACGATAGGATAATGGTCTGATGACGATATTTTGCGGTCTATTTTGCATTCGTAGGGTTCCCAGTCATCTGAACACATCATGTTGTCAATCCTTACAAAAAATCCACCATGATGATAACTGATACCCGGTCCGTTGCCACTTGCTACATAGCAATCTGTAAGTCCTTTGGCAATGGTTCGATGGGAATAAGAAATCGGCCCATCATTGAAATCACCACAGAGAATAATACTCATATCCCGATGCTGACGGATGTAATCTGCGACTGCTTCTGCCTGTGATGCTCGCTTACGGGTGGCCTCTCCCAATTTCACTACCAGCAACTTGGAAGTGACTTCAGCAGTATCAGTCTCCAGATTTCCTTTGATAAGTTGCTTAAACTGTGCACGTTCTTCCAAGGTCAACCCCGTCGTTTCCAGATGATTATTAATCAAGAGCACCTTTTCATGGTTGATTTCCAACTGATAAGCCACACTGAGATTTCCCGCTGACTCATATGGGATACGTTCCTTAGAAAGAATCGGATATTTGCTCAATATGCCTACCACATTACCGCCTCCCAAATGCCAGGTTGTATCCCGATAAGCATACATCGGATAGAGAAGAGAATCCAGCTGATTCTCCACATCCCCATTATGCCCCGCTTCCTGAAGACATACAATGTCTGCATTCTGTTCCTTGATATACTTCACAATAGGATTAATGCCGTCTTCTCCCATTTCTCCCTCTGCAAAAGCCCAGGTATTATATGAAAGGATCTTGATGGAACCCTCCGGAGCCTCTTGAGGAATATTGAAGGGAATATATTCTCGCACAGGTACATAACAGATAATGAACCCCATGAAAGGAATCAGCGCATAACGCACCTTAAATATCAGCCAAAAGATAAGAAACCCTAAGTTGATGAAGAGAAAAACAGGGAAAAGCAAACCAACATTAGACAACATGGCAAATCTTTCCGGATGAAGATGATCTGAAAAACCTATAAGAAACAGGATGATTATGGTAGCAATATTTGCTCCCGCAATCATCCTGATAGAAAACTGCCTCAATTGTTTAAACATAATCTTGCCGCTTATTTCTTTATATCATACATCCATTCAATATCATACATGACACCCAGAAGGACCAGCTTATTTTTTACTCTGGTCAAAAAGAGTCTGCTTCTCATCTTTTGTCAAGCTATCATAGCCACTTTTGCGAATCTTGTCCAGGATTCGATCTATCTCCTCCTGGGTGGCACGCTTGTGGGCATTATAATCCCAATCCTGCTGATGAGACTGATAAGAATTATTATCAGACTGAGGATTATGATTGCGGGTATAGTTAAAATGCTGACGGTTACGCTTTCCACCTAAAGAATCACGAAGTTTCTCAAAAGCATCACGAGCACTGCTGCCACTATATCCATTAACTTGTTTTCTCCAATAACGAATCATAAAGAATCCAACAACCATACCACCAAGGTGAGCAATATGTGCCACGCCATCACCTGTTGTAGCGATGGCAGAAACCAATTCGATAGCAGCATATCCTATTACAAAATACTTAGCCTTGATAGGAATAGGCAATGGGAAAATGAAAATACGTTCCTCTGGAAATATCATACCAAAAGCCAACAAAATACCATAAATGGCACCAGAAGCTCCAACGGTAGTCCAACCATTCAAAACATCAGCACTATTATGTCCTATGGTCCATAATTGGGATATTGTCAATTCCGGAAACTGTTCAGACGCTGTAAAATAAAACTGAATAGTCTGAGCCAACTCCTGAAACAATCCTGCACCTAACCCACAAGCTATGTAATAAAAAAGGAATTTCTTAGGTCCCCACACTCTTTCCACGACACAACCGAACATCCAAAGTGCGAACATATTGAAGATAATATGCTCGAAACCACCATGCATAAACATGTAAGTAATCAGTTGATAGACCTGAAAATCAGATGCCATAAAGAAATGGAGTCCCAAGAGATCATTTAGAACATAACCACCTGAAGCATCCTTTCCCAATATATATGTAATCAGGAAAGCCACGATATTCACTATCAGCAAGTTCTTTGTAACTATAGGTATATTACGCATAATCTAAAACTTTATCTTTTTACGAAATTTGGGGCAAAATTACGAAAAATATCCGTTATAGCACCATAAAATAAGCATATTACACTTAAATTTCAATAAAATCTACATTTTTCTTCTCTTTTTGTTGTTTTTTTAAAAGGAATAACCTATATTTGTAAGCAAAATTGGATAAGGAACGAAAATATTAATCATTTAATAAAGAAAAATTATGAACAAGACAGAATTGATCGACAAGATTGCAGCTGGTGCTGGTATTAGCAAGGCTGATGCAAAGAAGGCTCTTGACGCTACAACTAACGCTCTCAAAGAGGCTCTCGTTGCTGGTGATAAAATCCAGTTGGTAGGTTTCGGCACATTCAGTGTCAGCGAGCGCCCTGCTCGTGAGGGTATCAACCCTGCCACTAAGGAGAAGATCCAAATCGCAGCTAAGAAGGTAGCTAAATTCAAGGCCGGTGCAGAACTTGCTGATGCTATCAATGAATAATTTGTAAAGATTATTTGAGACAAATAAAGGGCAGCCCATATCGGGCTGCCCTATTTCATTTATACAAGTCTCTCTTTGGAAAGACGAAAGCTTCTTTATTTAGGCTGCTTGCCAATGTATGCCAAAATACCACCATCTACATAGAGGATGTGACCATTTACTGCATTTGAAGCCTCAGAAGCCAAGAATACTGCAGGACCCATCAACTCCTCTGGTTCCAACCAACGACCAGCTGGAGTCTTAGCGCAAATGAAGCTATCGAATGGATGACGGCTACCGTCTGCCTGACGCTCACGAAGAGGTGCTGTCTGTGGAGTAGCAATATAACCAGGGCCCAAGCCGTTACACTGGATATTATACTCACCGAACTCAGAGCAGATGTTACGGGTCAACATCTTCAAACCACCCTTAGCTGCAGCATAAGCAGAAACTGTCTCACGGCCCAACTCACTCATCATAGAGCAGATGTTGATAATCTTACCATGACCCTTCTTGATCATACCAGGGAGAACTGCCTTAGAAACGATGAAAGGAGCATTGAGGTCTATGTCGATAACCTGCTTGAAGTCCTCTACAGACATTTCTGTCATAGGAATACGCTTGATGATACCAGCATTGTTAACCAAGATATCGATCACACCGAGTTCCTTCTCAATATCAGCTACCATATTCTTAACCTGCTCTTCATCTGTTACATCACAGATATAACCCTTGGCATCAATACCCTTAGCCTTATAGTCAGCCAAAGCCTGATCCATGTGATGCTGGCTACGGCAGTTGAAAGCGATTTTTGCACCAGCCTTAGCATAAGCCTCAGCAATAGCGAAACCGATACCGTAAGCGGCACCTGTTACGAGGGCAACCTTACCCTCCAATGAGAATAGTTTGTTAAAGTCCATACTTTTATATTTTAATCAATTGTTTGATTTGTTACAAGGGCAAAGATACAAAAATATTTTGAATCTCGCCCTAAATCTATACGAAAGATGCACGCTTTTTACTTATTTTCTCATTTTATTGACTGCTTTTCCTAAGTTTGTCCCTTTTTACGATGTTTTATTCACACACTTATCTTATCTGAACACCCAATGTTTCTTCTATCACTTGGATGACCTGCGGAATGGAATCCGCATCAAAATCACCCGTCAGACGCTTGCTCTCATCAGAAGCCGTATATCTTGTGCCTGATAATTTAGAAAGTTCCTCCAATACTTCAGATAATGGAGTGTTGTCGAAATGCAGGCGATGCGTAGCCCATGCCACATCGTTGATATCATAATCCGCCAACAGCTCAGGCTGGGCAGCCCCTGTCAGCAAACGGGCTCGCTTGCCCTTGGTCAGGAAAACGCCTTCAGCAGAACTGCGAGCCGTGAAAAGCACCTTTCCACTGGTTACCATTACTTCGGGAACATCCGTTCTTTCATCCACCATAAACTGGGTACCGAGCACTCTTACGTGTCCATGTTCTCCTACTACATCGAAAGGATGCTGTTCATCATGCTTCACCTGATAATAGATACAGCCCTTCATCTCCACCTTTCTGCAATCATCTTCCTGATAGGAAAGAGAAGAATGAGGCATCAACGATACCTTCGTTCCATCAGGCAGATGATACGCCACTACTTCTGATTCGGCAGAAAGTGTCACCGTCTTAGGCTGCAAAAACGTATAGGCGCCTATAGTGAAGAGCACCAGAATAGATGCAGCCACAGCTATCCAACGGATGCGACGCATGCGTAAAGATACAGTTGCAGCATGCGAAACCTCTTCATCAGCAATGCCAACCCGAGCCTTCACTTTCTGCAAGGCCTTCCGGGTATCCAGCTTGCCCGGCTGAAAATACTTCAGCACAAAATCCTGTTCATTCTTGTTGATCTTCATCATAGAATCCCTTTCTTCCTTTAAAATTGTCCTGTAATAGATGCAAAGAGCGTATTGGTATGCTTATACTTCTCGATGCCATTATATCGCTTACCCTTCGTATAGCGGATATTGTTTCTGCCATTTTCGATATTGAAGTCGCTTGTCAGCCATCCCAAAGACAGAAATACATCGCCCGAACGGAAGGTCAAAGCCGACTTGATGCGCCAAGCCAGCCATTTTCCGCCATGATTACTGACGGTTCGGATAGTTGCATTACCATAAAGTTCATCTGTATAAGATGCAGGATGCCCCACACCTTGTGCGTCTTTGATTTCGGTAAAAGATACCCTATCATTATAAAATGGCGTGATGCAGAGTCCCGGCTCGCAATGCTGCATCAAGCCCGCAGAACGACGCTTGCTCAACCACAAGGTAGGAGTACGAAAAGCCAAGCCTGGCGTTAAGTTGATTTTAATAACCCTCTTTGGATCATATTCATCATCTTCATAACGTTCCATCAATGGTCTATCCCCGTAGTTATCGTTCCATTCTATTCCACAGGAAACACCGGCATAAGTCAGGGGATAATAGGCAAATGTCAACTCAATCATGTAGCTATTTTCATTGGCATCACAGAATCCGCCCGTAATACCAGCCTCATAGCGCAACAGTTTGGTATTCTGCTTTCGCTTCATGCGATTGATTATCTTCACACGCTGTTCAAAAGTCATAGAATCCTTCACCGCTTCCACGGTATCATTCAAAAAGCTATAATCCGTATTCTTCTTTTGAACAGAAACATCAGAACCTTGTGCCTTGCCGGCAATGGCAAAGCACAAGGTACCTAAAATGATAAAAAGACTTCTTTTCATACTCCTCACCTTTTTATTTGGTATATATTCCTTCATTATCTTCGGAATCAGAAGAGCTGAAGAACTTCGAAACAGAGCTTATATTGTAGCCAGCCACCACTCCGAAGCCTCCTTTTACATTCGAATAAGTAGGGGTAACCTGCATCAAGCCCACATCTGCCCAACTGTTGCTCTGCGCATCGTTGATACTCTTGAGAAACCGATAATATTCAGGAGTTACCTTGTATAAATCTACTACATAAGAAAAACTATAAAATGACTGATAATATGAATTAGAGTATGTATCCAAATGAAGTGTATAGGTCTTGCCATTTATCGTACGGTCATTGAAGATGTAGGCATTACCAAAATACTCATAATCATCCATACCGAAATCATCATCCAGCTTCGACTTCTTGTTCAACAAGGGTTCATTGTCTGTCAGCAGCCCCAGATCACGGTTCTTTTCTCGATTCAGTAATCTGAGCTTCACCGAATAATAATCTTCCGAAGAAGGATTATCATGGAAAATGGCTTCTACCCTATCAATGGTTATCGAGTTATAACCATCCGATGATTTCATTTCCAATTTAACATCGCCCAACTCCACTCCTACCTTCTCTGGGATATAAGTAGATGCTGAAACAGATGAGAAATCCTGAGCAGAAACCTGGAGACTGATTTTATCTCCAGCATTCTGCTTGCCTACCACATAATACTGGCCTACCAGTTGTGAAAGGACATCGGAGTTTGTGCTTCGGGTAAAGAGTTGAGCCTCTTCCTCGTTTGCGATGCGTTTCACCGTTTGCTCCACCCCATTCACCTTATATATAATATGTGCATCTACCTTTTCGCGGGATAAGATGTCAACATTCCCCTTTACTGATGCTACAGGCAGACTCTTAGCTACACTGACGAGCGTAGTATCACCTTCGGTAGGAAAGCAATACACCACCAGTCGGGAATGATCCTGCAGCTTTTGAATATCAAAATCATCCTTACAGGAAATCAGCGCCAGACATAAAAGCATGAGGCTAAATGCCCTATATATCATTGTTTTCATTTTTATCTCTTTTTATCTTTACATAAATCTACATCTACTATTCACCATGCAATTCCTTAGAACTTAATGGTATAGCTGAACGAAGGAATGATTGGGACAAATCCCTTGTTCTTTGCCGTAAACCGCTTTGTTTTCTCATCGTAATCCACCTTGACATACATCGAGTTCAGGTGACAATATGCATTGTAGATGCTCAAGTTCCAGATGCGCTCATGTCCATGCTTGGTAACATGATGGAAATCAAAGCCCAAGTCCAGACGATGATAAGCCGGCAAGGTCAGGTTGTTGGGGATGACATAGACAAAAGATGCCGAATTCCACCAACTGCCAGGGTATTGATTGCCACCATCCGGCAAACCAGGAAGTGCTACAATCTGAGTTGGCACGGTGGCATGATTGCCGGAATGATAACTCCACACCGCATAGCAGCTCACCTTCCTGTTGAAATCATATCTCAAGGAAAGATTCAACTTATGGCGATTGTCATACTTGTCGTAATACCAGTCCTGATAGAACTCATCATACTTCCGCTTGTTCCAGGAAAGCGTATAGGAACCGCTCAAGGTCAGGTGATTGGTACGATAAGTGGCATCTGCCTCCAAACCATAGAACAATCCCTTGCCATCCATCACCTGACTATCCCAATTCTCTGCCGGAGGTTCGATTCCCAGCCAGCTGCTGTATTGCAGAAGATGCTTCGAGAGCTTGTAATAGCCTTCGAGCGATAAGATCCAGTGGCGATTCGGCTGCGCATAGATGCCAGCCGCTATCTGATAAGAACGCATCGGCTTCAAATCCTTGGTGGTTGGCACCCAATAATCAGTAGGCAAATCCAGATAACTGTTGGATATCTTATGCACATACTGGGTCATCTGCGTGAAAGAAGCCTTCAGCGATACCGCATGACTCCACTGGTATTTCAGTGCGAAGCGAGGGTCTATATTGAAGAAATTCTTGTTGCTGATATGAAACAATCCCAGATGGAAGCCTGCATCCAGGCTCCATTTATCATTGAGATAGATTTCATCCTCCGCATACGCCGACCATTCATGAGACACATGCCTATTGGTACTATTCACACGGAGGGTATCCATCTCAGCATCACTTCCACTACCCACATAGTCAAGTTGCATCACTGTCTGCGGACGAAAGAGATGCATCGTGTAGTCATGACCGAAGCGGATATGATGACGGGGATTCGGACGATAATCGAAAGCCGTGCGATAACCGGCATCATAGATAGTAGAAGTATAGCCATGCTCTAAATGGCTATACAACATTTCTTTCTGGGTTTGTGGATATATCTCCCTATCATCATCCAGAGAATAAAGCTTGGAACGGTTATGGGAATATACAGCCGTGAAGTTAGCAAAGAGCTTCGGCGAGAACAGATAATTCCAGTTCAAAGCTACATTGAAGTTTCCCCAATTGAGCTGCGTCTTCGTTAATTCCTTATTATATGAATCGCCTTCATGATACCAATCTCCCTTGCTATCGTCCAGATCATCCTTCACGTCCCAACTGTCTTTTCCATGATAGAGGCTCAAGTCTATCTTCGAACGGTCGCTGAACCGATGGGTTACCTTGGCATTCAGGTCCATGAAGTAATAACCTATCGAGAGTTTCTCATCCGGATCAGAGAAAGCCTTGGTCAAGGGACGGGATAACAGATCCAACCAGGAACGGCGCATACCTATATTAAAAGAGGTCTTGCCTTTCTGGATAGGTCCCTCAAACTGCACACTGGCATCAAGCAGTCCGATGCGATAGGCGCCATGAAAGTGATTCATGTTTCCATCGGCAGTACGCACATCCACCACCGACGACAATCTTCCACCATATCGTGCCGGAAAGCCGCTCTTGTAGAAATCCACGTTTTTCACCACATCGGCATTGAAACTGGAGAAAAGCCCCAGCGCATGATTCGTATTATAAAGCGGAGTACCATCTATCAGAAAAAGATTCTCATCGCCATTGCCACCATGCACATAGAGTCCGCTTGCCAACTCCTGTCCTTCTGCCACTCCACTCACACGCTGCAGGGTCTTCACCACATCCGGCGAAGACATCAGGGCAAATTCAGTCTTGATATCCTTGTTCGAAAAGGAACGCTTGCCAGTTTGTGTGGTCAGAAGCGGAGAGTTCAAGTCGCCATCTACCACCACCTCAGGCAATTTACCATCAACACGGAGTGCCGTATTATGATGCATATCTTTCGAGAGATTCAGTTTCTCTACCTTGTCGGCATAGCCCACATACGAAAAGCGAAGCTGATGCTCGCCTTCGGGCAGGGTAAGCGAAAAGAAACCATATTCATTGGTGGTTGTACCGATGCCATCCGTCAGATCATAGATGGTGGCATTAATCAGCGATTCGCCACTCTCGTCACGGACGTATCCGCTGAGAGTATGGCGACGCTGAACCTGCTGAACTTTGTGATTGATATTCGTGTAAGATGTTGATATTTGTTGTACGGGTTTTCGCTTCAATATCACATAGTTCGCATTGATATTATATAGAATATGAGTTTTCTCGAAAAGTGCCTTCAGTGCCTTTTTCACCGAAAGATGCTGGATATCTGGTCCATGATACTTGATGTTCAAATCCCCATCAAGCGATGAATCATAAACGAAGTTGATTTTCCTGATGCGGTGCAGCCAATCCATCTGCTGACGGATGGTGGTAGAAGTCTCTGCCTCCACCATCATCTTCGGCGTGCCTGCCAACATTGGAGCAGGCAAGGTTAGAATTGAGAGCGCAAAAATAATCTCTTTACCTTTCATAACTGTACTTTTATTCATTCTTTTATTGCTATAACGCAAGAATTACAGAATACCCCCATGGATGAAAGGTAAAATATAGAAAAAATCTGCAAGAAAATCATCTTTCTTGCCTCGTAAGGTCTTTAAAGCCTTGGAAATCTGATGTTCTACGGTCTTTTCCGACAGGTTGAGTTCTTCGGCAATCTCCCGATAAGTCATACCGTCACGCTTGCTCATCAGGAAGATTTCCCTGCATCGTTCGGGCAATAGCTCAATAGCCGTCCACAGTTCTGCCTCCCGGAAAGAACTTTCCTGTGCCTGGTCATCAGAAATTGTGCCGCTCAAGTCAGAAGGAGAAATCTCCGTATCTATCGGAGACTGGCGGCGCAAGCGGTCGATGCAGGCATTGCGCACAGAGGTATATATGAAAGCCTTGATGTTTTCCGGCATGATGTTCCTACTTATCAATTTCACAAAACAATCCTGCACCACGTCTTCAGCCTCATCTATATCATGCAGATAATGAGTGGCATAAAGACATAGCGGACGATAATACTGCTGAAATATCAAGTCTATCTCTTGCATAAACCTTCTCTTCCTAAACCTAAACTCTTATAT
>UMCM01047417.1_pt1 | contig 27108 bp, 27 predicted proteins | sample 1964231 | NCBI WGS metagenome assembly UMCM01 (sample SAMEA4835968, study PRJEB28245) | human gut metagenome | biome: gut microbiome; material: fecal sample | place: Denmark | collected 2008
CTTTTTAAGAGAGCGTTGTTTTTAAATCGGTGCTATGAAAATAAGCGTGTGCTTTATCGAATAATTTGTTGCACAGGACCGTATAAACAGAACCAAACAGGTTGGCACCAATTCGGAGTGCTACTGCGTATGGCATTCCAAACAGACCGGACGCAATGGAAAGCGCTCCAAATGTATTGAACACTGTCTGCCAGGAATATCCTGCCGAATATCCGACACCAATTCCGCCAATGATTCCGATATAGGCATACATAGACTTCGGAAGAACCGTATACAGAACAATGAATAACAGACCTCCTACGATGTTGAACATCCAACGCTTTCCGGAACGTGCGACACAGTCATTTGTAAACGGAAGACACACGGACATACATGCGATACCTGCCCACATAGCTCTTGGAAGTCCGAGCAGGGACATGATGAGCATCGCTGATGATACGATGAATGTCAGCTTGATATACCATCTGCTGCGTGCGGAATGAATGTTGAATTCCTGGAACAGATGAGAAAATTTACGCCGGTAAGGACGGTTCTTCTGATTCTTATAGAAAATGATCATGCAGAGGATCATTCCGACAAGGAGTCCTTCCAGTCTTAAAATGTAGGCATGTCCGCTTACATCATATCCAAATAATAATAGATAGCCAAGGACAAAAGTAGAGTGATTGTACATGATCACATTGTGGCATCCGAGGATCATCAGCAGCATGATACAGACCACATTGACAAAGAATGCCGGAACCGGGGATACCATGTTGGCAAGACGGGGACCCGCCATAAGGATTGCGTAGATACCTGCGATAGAGGCAAGTCCGTGTGTGGTACGGATTCCGAAATCGGCCTGCCTGAGAACCAGCACGGCCAGAAGCACGGTAACTCCGACAACACTGTTGTCATTTCCGATGAATTTACTATATAAAGATACAACGGCGACACAGAATACCATTACAAGATATACTTTAAAGTTGTAAATGAGTATGTGACGGCGTTTTTCTTTTTTATCGGTTGTGTTTTTAATCAGCTGTTTAGAGCCGGTCGAGCTTAGTTGTAGTTCCTGGTAAAATGTCATAATAAAATCTCCTTTATTTTTTTTGTGAAGAAAGAATCTCGTTCGCTTCACGGATTAGTTGGAATAAAGTCTCGAATTTCTCTTTCTTCATATTTTTCTGTAATGTATAGAGTGGATCCAGATAGTAATAGTACATACGGTCAATCTCATCTTTTCCGGCACCGGTAATGCGGATGCAGTAACTGCGGCGGTCGGACGCAGAGGCCTCTTTACAGATAAACCCTTTGGATTCCAGATGGTCGGTCAGGCGGCTTACGATAGTCTTACTGATGCCCATAGCGTTGGTAATCTGTCTTGGGGTCAGTGGTTCTTCCGAAAGCGCGATCCGGAACAGAAAATCAATCTCCTGAGCAGAAGTGTGCTCTGATTTTCCGGATTTCCGGATCGCCATACTTGCGAAATGCCGGAGGTCGCCTTGTTTTGATACGATATCGGTCCAGTTTTTGTCTTTCATAGTTGCTCCTTTATAATAGTTTACTTTGTAAACAATTGCGATAAGTACTATAATAGATATAGGAGAAAATGTCAAGGGGATCTATGGAAGTATCTTTGGTTTATAAAAATAAAAAAGTTTGTAACGAATTGAGGAAAAATGACTCTTAATAGTAAAAGAAGATATAAATGAGAGAAGAGAGGTGAGTTCATGGAATCTTTTGAGGAAGTATATCAGAAATATTTAAAAGAGGTATATTGTTTTCTGCTGAGATTATCCGGAGACAGGGAAATAGCAGAAGAACTTACCTAGCAGACATTTGCCATTGCATTTGAAAAATTGGAAAATTTCAGAGGTGAATGTAAATTATCGGTGTGGTTATGTCAGATTGCGAAGCATGAATATTATGCGTGGACAAAAAAGCAGAAAAGATATGCAAATAAATTAGATGAAAATCATGCGGATCAAGGGGAGGATTTATTAAATGGCATAATCAATCAGGAAAATGGACAGATCATCCGAAAGATTCTACATGACTTACAGGAACCGTACAAAGAAGTATTCATGCTGCGGGTGATGGGAGAGGTATCATACAGAGATATCGGACAGTTATTTTCAAAAAGTGAAAGCTGGGCGAGAGTGACCTATTACAGAGCCAAGAAAATGATTGTAGAAAAGATGGGAGGCGCAGGCAATGATGAAATGTGAGATTATCAGAGATCTGATACCGTTATATCTGGATAAGGTATGCAGCGAAGATAGCAGAAAACTGGTGGAAGAGCATTTAGCAGAATGTAGTGAATGCAGGAAATATATGAAAGAATTAGAGACGGAACTGGAAGCGGTGAAACAGAAAAAAGAAGAAGATCTGGATGAAAAGCGGTTGTTACAGGAAGGAGCGGAGCGTATGAAGGAAATCGGCAAGAAAAGTATCGTAGATAAGATGATTATTGTGGATACATTACTAAATTTCTTATTGATCGTAACGGCTGTAGTATTGTGCAAACGGCAGATAGATATCGAAGGTGCCGATGCGGGATATTATTATATAGCAGCCATGGTATTCAGCTTTGGATTTATTATCGCATTCTTCATATGTGACTGCATCACACTGGTTCAGAAATGGAAGAGAAGAAAAATGCAGACGGAGTGGGAGTATAAACAGATTCCGATCTGTGAAAGTTATGCGAAGATATCTATAGGCGTAAAAGTAATCATTGTATTTATGCTGGTATGTGCGGCTTGTATATTGGGATTTTCACAGTTTGGAGGAATGTTTTCTATTTAATGCATTAAGTAAGCCAAATCCCCGAACCGTAATAAAAGGTTAGTTCTCCATTTAATTATTATGGCATGCGAAACCGCAGGAATAAACTTACAAGGTCCTATCCTGTGCATACGGACTCATGGTTGGTAATTCTAAAGTAAAAAAGTTGACCGTTTGCTCACAAAAAATCCACTGTCTGAGACGAATGTCGAGTTTGGATTTTTTGTGAGCTCGTTTTTAGGTCAACTTTTTTACTTTAGAATTTCCCCATGTTGGAGTCAGCACAGGATAGGACCTTGTAAGTTTATTCCGATCGGTGATAGCCGCCATAATGCATTAAATAGAAGCTTGACAACTATAGTTGTCATCTGTTAGAATTTAAATGACAAGAAAAGTTGTCAAAATATGATTGATAAAGGAGATGAGCATTTGCCTTTACTAAACCGATTGAAGGAATACAGATCAAGACTTGGCGTCAATCAGACCGAGATGGGAAAGCTCGCAGGCGTATCCAGACAGACGATCAGCCAGATAGAGAGAGGAGACTATTCGCCGTCAGTAACACTCGCATTAAAGATTGCGAAGATTTGTGAAGTCAGTGTAGAAGATATTTTTATATATGAAGAGGAGATAAATGATGAAGGAAAAGAAAAGTAGTTATTTTACCGCAACGTGGAAGATGCTCGCGGCAGTGATAATCGGGGGAATCGCCGGAGGCGTGTCGGTAGTCATCTATGAACTGATAAAAAAAGGAATAGATGCAGGAATCAGAACGATTAACGGAACGATTCAGCAATATATATTTCCGGTCCTGATCGTGATTGCCGTTGTTACGGTAGTTGTTGGTGAATACAGTTTATACCGGTTAAAGAATGTATACAAAGAAATGAAGGATGCAGATGAGGACAGATTCTATGAACTGGATTACGAAGAAGAAAAATGGGGAGCGTGGACCAGTGGGGTTAATTTGGTGTCACAGGTGGCCTGCATCATAATTTTATCCTTTGGATATTCTTTGAAGTATATAGAATCAGGAAAATCCAGATATTTTTTATTCGCCTGCATTATATTTATACTGTGCTATTTCTACGATATTTATCTTTCTGTACGTTATGTAAAAGCGATACAGGCGGCACATCCGGAGAAAAAAGGTGATCCAACTTCAAGCAAATTTACGGAACAGTGGGTGGAAAGCTGTGATGAAGCAGAAAAAGAAATTATATACAAAAGTGCATATAAGACGTATATTGTATTGAACAAAGTAATACCGATATTATTGTTGCTTACATTAATAGCAAATATGTTCTTGAATACTGGTATATTGGCGGTTCTTGTTGTAGCTGTCATTTATCTGGTCACAGGAATGACGTATATCAGATCCAGCATGGTTTCTAAAGCAAAAAGGATTGGATAAAATAAAAAGTCATATTAGGTGAATGCATCAGATAAAACTGGTGCATTCATGATTATAACATATCATTCTATATTATAATTCGTTGAGTTAAGGAACATTTCGTTCCAATCATGAAATACATCGATAAATATATCAAAATTTTTCAAAATATATAACAAAAGAATAAGCAAATAAATGTTGAATTATCAGATATTCGAAATGTGGGATTCCATTATGAAGGATGGAAACGGAAGATTAAAATCATTTGCAAATATACTTGATAATATAATTATTATCGCATTGAAATACTGTAAAGATAAGTTTATACTGAGAGGAGAAGCCTATGAATAATACGAATTTGTTAAAGACAGGTTTTGTTAATGAACGGTTCCGATATTATGAGAAGTTAGTCGCAGAGCTGACAATGATGAGTGATATGTTCATGCGGAACGTGTTAAATATTCTGGAATGTGCGGAATATGTATTAAGAGTTATTACTGAAAATGATGATCTGGAATTAACAGAAGTCGTTGTTCAGAAAGATTACAAGAATTTACAGGGAAGATCGGCTGTACTTGACTGTGTGGCTGTGAATGGCAGAAAAGAAATATATGATATAGAAGTACAGCAGGAAAAAGCCGGAGCAGGCCCAAAAAGATTGCGCTACCACAGCAGTATAATAGACGCACATAGTCTGTTTGCGGGAGAAGATTTTGAAAAACTGCCGGAATCAAAGGTTATTTTTATCGTAGATGAGGAAGTAGAAAATGAAGTTGCACCCATCTTACATATCAAACGGACTGTAAGAGAAACCGGCAGAGATTATTATAATGATAAAAGCGAAATTATATATATTAACGCCCGGATGAAAGAAAATACAGATCTGGGCAGATTGATGCATGATTTTCATTGTACAAAGGCAGAAGACATGTATAGCAAAGTATTGGCAGAGCGGGTAAGAGTATTGAAAGAGACACAGGAAGGAGTGGAGATTATGTGTAAAGAGATGGATAAGATTTACAAAGCGGGAGAGTTAATAGGAGAAGAGCGTGGAAAAGAAAAAGGAAAATATGAAACAGCAATGAAGTTGCTTGAATTAGGAGCAAGGGAAGACATGATTGCAGAAGCAGTAGGACATAGTGTAGAAGAAATAAAACGTTGGAAGAACGATATGAAACGTCAGTAATGATATTGTAAAAAATTAGAAAGATGGAAAAGGAGAATCTATGATGAAAGTATTTGCATACAGAAAATGCAGCACCTGCATGAAAGCATTAAAGTGGCTGGAAATACACAACGTAGAATTTGAAGAACGAGCAATTAAAGAAGAAAATCCAACTTACGAAGAATTAAAAGAATGGTACACAATGAGCGGACTTCCACTCAAAAAGTTCTTCAATACCAGTGGTATGATATACAAACAGATGAACCTGAAAGACAAATTAAAAGAAATGACCGAAGACGACCAGTTAAAACTCCTGGCAACCGACGGAATGCTCGTAAAACGCCCATTAGTAATCGGAGATAATTTCGTTCTGACCGGCTTCAAAGAAAAAGAATGGGAAGAGAAACTGCTATAAGTTAAAATATATTATCATAATTATATGAATTCCAGGTAAACACCAGACGTCCGGAAAAATAAAAATATATTTTGATATTCAAAATACTTGACAAACAAAAATTATTGATATATACTTTGACAGTCAAAATAATTTAGAATCAAAATAAATCAGAGGTATTTATAATGACTGGAAGAATATGTGGGACAGGATCTTGCGTACCATCATTTGCAATGGACAACAATGACATTGCGAAACTGGTTGATACCAGTGATGAGTGGATCCGGGAGAGAACCGGAGTCGTGAGACGTCATATTATCAAAGAAGAGACGACGGTATCCATGGCAGCCGAAGCCGGAAGGCAGGCACTTGAAAATGCGGGAATTGCTGCAGAAGATGTGGATCTGATCATCGTGTCTACGATTTCTTCAAATGTAATACTTCCCTGTACAGCCTGTGAAGTGCAGAAAGACCTTGGGGCAAAGCATGCGACATGTTTTGATCTGAGTGCGGCATGCACCGGATTTGTGGTTGCTTATAATACGGCAGCGGCTTATCTGAATGCGGGCGTGTATCAGACTGCATTGATCATTGGCAGCGAGAGTTTATCGAATCTGACGAACTGGAAGGACCGCGGGACGTGTATCCTGTTCGGGGATGGCGCAGGAGCGGCAGTGCTGAAGCGCGAAGATACGGGATATTATCTTCCGGTAACACACTCCGATGGCTTTAGAGGAGAAGCACTTCGCTGTAAAAGCAGATATGACAGAAGCGAATTATCACCGGAAGATATGCCAAAGCCGGAAGAAAAAGAATATCTGATGCAGATGGATGGAAGAGAAGTATTTATGTTTGCTGTAAAGAGCGTGCCGCAGGCAATAAAAGAAGTATTGGAAAAGAATGACACGGCACAGGAAGAAATCAGTTTTTATATCTTGCATCAGGCGAACAGAAGAATTGTAGAAGCAATCGCAAAGCGGCTGGGTGAACCGATAGAAAAATTTCCGATGAATCTGGAAGAATACGGAAATACATCTTCCGCAAGTATTCCAATTCTTCTCGATGAACTGAACCGAGCCGGGAAACTGAACAGAGGACAGAAGATTATCCTGGCAGGATTTGGTGCAGGACTCACCTGGGGGGCCAGCATTCTGGAGTGGTAAGAAGCCTCAGATAAGCAACTCTTATAAGTGCAAAAGAATTAAAAAGGAACCAGAGCTAAAAAAGAGACAAAAACAGAAATAAAAGGAGAACAAAGATATGTTAGAACAGATTAAAAAAATGGTAGCAGATAACTTAGGAGTAGAGGAAAGCAAAATCACAGAAAACGCATCATTCAAAGATGACCTCGGAGCAGATTCCTTAGATCTTTTTGAACTGACAATGGCACTGGAAGATGAATATGGAATCGAGATTCCGTCGGAAGATCTGGAAAAGATCGTAACAGTCGGTGATGTTGTAGAGTATGTGAACGCTCATAAAGAGTAAGAAAATTATAAAAAGACAGGGAGTATAGAGATTATGCAGACAGAAGTAACCAGATTATTAGAAATTGAATACCCGATCTTTCAGGGCGGTATGGCCTGGGTGGCAGAATACCATCTGGCAGCAGGTGTATCCGAAGCCGGCGGACTGGGACTCATCGGTGCAGCAAGTGCTCCGGCAGACTGGGTAAGAGATCAGGTACGCAAGGCAAAAGAACTGACAGACAAACCATTCGGTGTCAACATCATGCTGATGAGTCCTTATGCAGATGAAGTTGCAAAGGTGATTGTCGAAGAAGGCGTAAAGGTTGTTACCACCGGTGCGGGTAATCCGGAGAAATACATGAAGATGTGGAAGGAAGCCGGCGTAAAGGTTATTCCGGTCGTTGCTTCTGTGGCCCTGGCAAAAAGAATGGAACGCTGTGGTGCGGATGCACTGGTAGCAGAAGGTTGTGAAGCCGGCGGACATATCGGCGAGAGTACAACGATGGTACTTGTTCCACAGATTGTAGATGCAGTCAGTATTCCGGTTATTGCAGCCGGAGGAATTGCCGATGGAAGAGGAATTGCTGCGGCATTCATGCTGGGAGCAAAAGGCGTCCAGATGGGAACACATTTTGTTGTAACAGATGAATCCCAGGTACATGAGAATTACAAAGAAAGAATTATCAAAGCGAAGGATATTGATTCCAGAGTAACAGGAAGAACCACAGGACATCCGGTCAGAGCCCTTCGCAATGATATGACGAGAAAATATCTGGAACTGGAAAATGCCGGAGCAGGATTCGAAGAACTGGAAAAGCTCACACTTGGCGGCCTCAGAAAAGCAGTCGTAGAGGGTGATGTAAAGAACGGAAGCGTAATGGCAGGACAGATTGCCGGCATGGTAAAAGAAAGAATGTCATGTAAAGATCTGATCCAGAAACTGGTAACAGAGACAGATGCATTAATCGGAGGACAGGGATTCTATGAGTAAGATTGCATTTATTTATCCGGGACAGGGCGCTCAGAAAGCCGGCATGGGAGCCGACTTTTATGAAAACAGTGAGATTGCAAGATACATATTTGACCAGGCAGGTGAGGAACTTGATCTGGATATGAAGGAACTTTGCTTTGAAGAAAATGACAGGCTGGATCTGACGGAATATACACAGGCAGCAATGGTCACGACCTGTCTGGCAATGACAAGAGTTGCGGAAAGTAAAGGACTGAAAGCAGATATCACATCAGGATTAAGCCTGGGAGAATATCCGGCGATCGCAGCTGCCGGAGGAATGAACGATATGGATGCGATCCGCCTGGTAAGAAAAAGAGGAATCCTGATGCAGAACACGGTTCCGGCAGGAGAAGGAGCCATGTGTGCGGTCATTTCCATGGCGGTAGAGGAAATCGAAAAAGTGATCGAACCGATTGCTGATGTGTCGGTCGCAAACTATAACTGTCCGGGACAAATCGTCATCACCGGTAAGACAGACGCTGTAGAAGAAGCGGCTGCAAAGTTAAAAGAAGCAGGGGCGAGACGCACCATTATGTTAAATGTCAGCGGACCGTTCCATTCTCAGATGCTGGTTCCGGCAGGAGAGAAACTGGCGGAAGAACTGGAACATACCAGATTTCACGAATTAAGAATTCCGTATGTAACGAATGTAACAGCAGAGAAGGTAACAGACATCAGAGAAACTCCGGGACTTCTTACGACACAGATCAGTTCACCGGTGCGCTGGATGCAGAGCATGGAACGCATGATCGCAGACGGTGTTGATACATTTGTTGAGATCGGACCGGGCAAGACACTGGAAGGATTTTTAAGAAAAATCGACCGAAGTGTGAAAGTATTCCACATTTCCCAGTGGGAGGATGTGGATAAAGTCTGTGAGGAACTCGCAGATGGTGGAAACAGGATGGAGGAATCGTAAAGATGGATCAGACAATGGAAGGAAAAGTTGCGGTTGTAACCGGAGCGTCCAGAGGAATCGGAAAAGCAATCGCTGTAAAGCTTGCATCAAAAGGAGCAACAGTTGTGATCAACTATAACGGTTCCAGAGAAAGAGCCGAAGAAGTAAAGAATGAAGTTGAGTCTGCAGGTGGTAAAGCGGTGATCATACAATGTAATGTGGCCGATTTTGATGCCTGTAAAGAATTCATCGAGACGGTGATCAAGGAGCAGGGAAGAATTGATATTCTGGTTAATAATGCAGGAATCACAAAGGATGGACTCCTTATGAAGATGTCAGAAGAAGATTTTGATAAGGTATTGGACACAAACTTGAAGGGAACATTTCATACAATAAGAGCTGCGCTCCGCCAGATGATCCGCCAGAGAAGCGGACGCATCATAAATATGGCATCTGTTGTAGGTGTCAGCGGTAATGCAGGACAGGCAAATTATGCGGCGTCCAAAGCAGGTGTGATCGGACTGACCAAAACAGCAGCCAGAGAAGTGGCATCCAGAGGAATCACGGTCAATGCAGTTGCACCGGGATTTATCGAGACCGACATGACAGAAGTACTTCCGGAAAAGATAAAAGAAGCGTCTGCCGCACAGATTCCGCTTGGAAAATTCGGAAAAGCAGAAGATGTGGCGAATGCGGTTGCATTTCTTGCGTCAGAGGATGCAGGATATATTACTGGACAGGTATTGCATGTAGACGGCGGTATGGTGATGTAAAGGAGATTAAGATATATGAAGAGAAGAGTTGTAGTGACAGGACTTGGAGCAGTGACTCCGATCGGAAATACGGTAGAGGAGTTCTGGAGCGGCATCAAAGAAGGAAAAGTGGGAATCGGAGAGATTACCAAATTCGACACCACAGAATATAAAGTAAAGATTGCAGCAGAGGTAAAAGATTTTCAGGCAAAAGACAGAATGGATTTTAAGGCAGCAAGAAGAATGGAACCATTTTCCCAGTATGCGGTGGCAGCGGCAAAAGAAGCATTCGAAGATGCCGGACTTGATATGTCAAAGGAAGATCCGTTCCGTGTCGGTGTAATTGTGGGTTCCGGTATTGGAAGCCTGCAGGCTGTAGAAAAAGAATACGAAAAAATCCGGACTAAAGGACCGGGAAGAGTCAATCCGCTTCTGGTTCCGATGATGATCTCGAACATGGCAGCAGGAAATATTTCCATTCAGCTCGGTCTGAAGGGAAAATGTACGAATGTCGTTACAGCCTGTGCCAGCGGAACAAACTGCATCGGTGATGCATTCCGTGCGATCCAGTATGGTGATGCAGAAGTGATGCTGGCGGGTGGAGCAGAAGGATGTATCTGTGAGACCGGAGTCGCAGGATTCACAAGTCTGACAGCACTTTCGACTTCTACAGATCCGATGAAGGCATCCAGACCATTTGATAAAGACAGGGATGGATTCGTTCTCGGAGAAGGTGCAGGTGTAGTTGTTCTGGAAGAACTGGAACATGCAAAACAACGTGGTGCAGTCATCTATGCCGAACTTGTCGGATACGGTTCTACGGGAGATGCATATCACATTACTTCTCCTGCAGAAGACGGAAGCGGTGCAGCCAAAGCAATGGAACTTGCGATGGAAGAAGGCGGAATCGAACCTTCCCAGGTGGATTACATCAACGCACACGGAACCAGTACACATCACAATGACCTGTTCGAGACACGTGCGATCAAACTGGCTCTTGCCGATGCGGCAAAAGATGTTGTGATCAACTCGACAAAATCCATGATCGGTCATCTGCTCGGTGCGGCCGGAGGTGTGGAATTTATCACTTGTGTGAAGACAATCCAGGACAACTTCATCCATCAGACAGTCGGAACTGAAACTCCGGATGAAGAGTGTGACCTGAACTATGCGATCGGTGCGCCGGTAGAAAAAGAAGTCAATTATGTACTGACAAATTCACTTGGATTTGGCGGACATAATGCGGTGTTACTGTTAAAGAGATATGAAGACTAGCGGAGAATTGCAGGAGGGACAAAGACATATGGAAATGGAGAAAATGATCGAACTCATAGATGCTGTGTCAAAGTCAGATCTGACAGGCTTTAAATATGAGGAAGACGGTATCAAACTGCATTTGAGCAAGAAAGAAAATACATGCTATGTGACGGAAAATGTGTCTGCACCGGTGAATATGACCGGAACAGCTTCTGCCGGAGTGGTTTCTGCTGAGATGGGAAAAACGAATGCAGAAGGGGATCAGACACTGGGAGCAGCTGCGGAAGAAGCAGTCGCAGGAAATATTGTAGAGTCTCCGCTGGTAGGAACATTTTATTCAGCACCTGCAGAAGATGCAGAAAGCTTCGTAAAAGTCGGAGACAGAGTAGAAAAAGGCCAGACACTCGGAATCGTGGAAGCCATGAAGCTGATGAATGAGATCGAAAGCGATTACAGCGGAACGGTTGCAGAGATTCTGGTAAATAATCAGGAAGGCGTGGAATACGGACAGCCGTTATTTCGCATCGTGTAGGAGGACAATATGAATCATTTGAACATCAATCAGATCAAAGAAATCATTCCGCACCGTCATCCATTTCTTCTGTTGGATTACATCGAAGATTATGTGCCGGGAGAATATGCAGTGGGATATAAATGCGTATCTTACAGAGAAGAATTCTTTGCGGGACACTTCCCGGAAGAACCTGTAATGCCGGGCGTGCTGACGATCGAAGCACTGGCACAGGCCGGTGCGGTTGCAATCTTAAGCCTGGAAGAAAATAAAGGAAAGATTGTATATTTCGGCGGTATCAATAAATGCAAATTCAAAGGAAAGATCGTCCCGGGAGACAAGGTACGTCTGGAGACGAAGATCATCCGCAGAAAAGGACCTGTCGGTGTCGGCGAGGCAGTTGCGAGCGTGGATGGAAAAGTAGTCGTAAGTGCAGAGCTTACATTCATGGTCGGATAGATAAGAGCAACATAGGAGAGTGTAAAGAAAGATGATTAAAAAAGTATTGATCGCAAACAGAGGAGAGATCGCGGTGCGTATCATCCGCGCCTGCCGTGAGATGGGAATTGAGACCGTAGCGGTCTATTCCGAGGCAGACAAAGAAGCACTGCATACCAAGCTTGCAGACGAAGCCATCTGCATCGGGCCGGCTCCGTCAAAGGACAGCTATCTCAGTATGGAAAATATCATCAGTGCAACGATCATAAGCGGTGCAGATGCAATCCATCCGGGATTTGGATTCCTGTCAGAGAATAGTAAATTTGCAGAGCTGTGCGAGCAGTGCAATATTACATTCATAGGGCCGGATTCAAAAGTCATTGCAAGTCTTGGAAATAAACAGGTTGCGAGAAATACGATGATGGCAGCGGGAGTACCGGTCATTCCGGGAAGCAAAGAACCCGTCTACGATGCAAAGATCGGTGCAGAACTTGCCCGAGAGATTGGCTATCCGGTTATCATTAAGGCAGCTTTAGGAGGCGGGGGCAAAGGTATGCGTACCGCCTGGACACCGGAAGAGTTCGAGTCTGCATTCCAGACGGCTCAGAAAGAGACCGAGATGGCATTTGCCGATTCGACGATGTACATTGAACATTTTGTAGAGAATCCAAGACACATTGAGTTCCAGATCCTGGCGGATAAATATGGCAATGTGATCCATCTGGGAGAAAGAGATTGTTCTATTCAGCGCAATCATCAGAAGCTGATCGAGGAATCTCCGTCTGTTGCATTATCGGATGAACTGAGAAAGAAGATGGGTGACGCTGCGGTAAAAGCTGCCAAAGCGGCAGGTTATGAGAATGCCGGAACCATCGAATTCTTATTAGAAAAATCCGGGAACTTTTATTTCATGGAAATGAATACCAGAATCCAGGTGGAACATCCGGTCACAGAATGGGTGACAGGTGTAGATCTTGTGAAAGAACAGATCCGCATTGCATCCGGACAGAAATTATCCTATACACAGGAAGATATCAGACTGACCGGTCATGCGATCGAGTGCAGGATCAATGCAGAGAATCCGGAGAAAGGATTCCGTCCGTCCCCGGGAACGATCACAGATATGTATCTTCCGGGAGGAAAGGGTATCCGTATCGATTCTGCGATATACAGCGGCTATACGATTCCGCCGTATTATGATTCCATGGTGGCCAAGCTGATCGTGTGGGCGAAGAATCGTCAGGAAGCGATCCGTAAGATGCAGAGTGCACTTGGAGAAGTCATTATAGAAGGAATCGATACGAATGTTGATTATCAGTATGGGATTGTCAATCATCCGGATTATATTGAGGGAAATATAGATATTGAATTTATTGAAAGGCTGTAGAGGTGACTGCTGATGAAGCTGGACAACGTATTTAAAAAGACCAGAATTGCTGTCGGAAGAAAGAATTATATTACATTTACCAGACGACCGGAAGTTCCGGAAGGATTACTTCGCAAATGTAATAAATGTGGGGGAGCGATCATTGCGGAGGATGTAAAGAAAGATCATTATATCTGTCCAAAGTGCGGAGGATATTTCCGCGTGCATGCAAGACGCAGAATCGAGATGATCACAGATGAAGGTTCTTTTGAAGAATGGGATTCGGATCTTCAGGGAGGAAATCCTCTGGAATACAAAGGATACGAAGAAAAACTGAAGAAATTACAGGAAAAGACAGGGCTTTCAGAAGCAGTTGTAACAGGAAAAGCAAAGATTGACGGCCGCGAGGCGGCTATCGGAGTCTGTGATGGAAGATTCCTGATGGCCAGCATGGGAGAGGTAGTTGGAGAGAAGATAGCAAGGGCGGTAGAACGGGCAACGAAAGAAAGACTTCCGGTCATCTTATTTGCCTGCTCCGGAGGGGCCCGCATGCAGGAGGGAATCGTCTCTCTGATGCAGATGGCAAAGACATCCGCAGCACTGAAGCGCCACAGTGATGCCGGACTTCTTTACATCAGCGTACTGACCGATCCCACGACTGGTGGAGTAACCGCAAGCTTTGCGATGCTCGGTGATGTGATCCTGGCAGAGCCAAAAGCTCTGATCGGGTTCGCAGGCCCAAGAGTGATCGAGCAGACCATCGGACAGAAGCTTCCGGATGGTTTCCAGAGAGCAGAGTTTTTACTGGAACATGGATTTCTGGATGCCATTGTGGAGCGCCCTCAGATGAAAGAGACACTTTCTAAGATTCTGGCACTTCATGAGGTAGGAGAAGGAACAGGATTTAATAGAAAAAAATGTGATGTGGAACTGACATCAGGCAGCAAGATGAATATGACCGCATGGCAGAGAGTAGAACTTTCCAGACGCAAAGACCGGCCGGTAGGCAGTGATTACATTGACGCACTCTTTACAGATTTTGTAGAATTCCACGGAGACCGGTATTTCGCAGATGACAAAGCTATCATCGGTGGCGTTGCAAGATTCCATGGCACGCCGGTAACAGTGATTGCACAGGCAAAGGGAAGAAATACGAAGGAAAATATCGAAAGAAACTTTGGTATGCCACAGCCGGAGGGATACAGAAAAGCCTTAAGACTTATGAAACAGGCAGAGAAATTCTCTCGTCCGGTCATCTGTCTGGTTGATACACCGGGAGCATTCTGTGGACTCGAAGCAGAAGAACGCGGACAGGGAGAAGCCATTGCCAGAAATATCTATGAGATGTCCGGATTAAGGGTTCCGGTTGTTTCAATCATCATTGGAGAAGGCGGAAGTGGCGGAGCACTTGCGATGGCCACTTCAGATGAAGTATGGATGTTGGAAAATTCCATCTATTCCATCCTCTCACCGGAAGGATTCGCAAGTATCCTCTGGAAAGACAGCTCCAAGGCCAAAGAAGCAGCAGAAGTGATGAAATTGACGGCAGAGAATCTGAAGGCACAGGGAATTGTAGAGCGTGTCTTTGCAGAGCCGGAGGAATATATCGTTCAGAATATGGATGTTGTGATCATGCAGATGGATGAGGCAATCGAAGAATTTCTGATGAAATATAAAAGTTTGTCAGAGCAGGAGTTAATAGAACATAGATATGAGCGTTTCAGGAATATGTAATATGGAGCAGAGTAAATCACTGCTATATATCATAAGAAAACGATGTATTTTACAGGCAATGTTTATGGACGAACAGATTCTATAATAGGGTGAGGAAAATATATGAAAATACAACCACTGAAAATAGGAACAAAGACAGCAAAAGTTCCAGTCATTCAAGGCGGTATGGGAGTTGGTATCAGCCTTGGAAATCTTGCTGGAGCAGTTGCAAAGGAGGGCGGCATAGGGATCATCTCTGCCGCTCAGCCTGGTTTTAGAGAAGAAGATTTTATAAAAGATCCATTAAAAGCGAATTTAAGAGCGATAAAATCAGAGTATGAGAAAGCAAGAAAGATTGCATCGGACGGAATCATTGGATTCAATCTGATGGTTGCCATGGAGCACTATGAAGAATATGTGCATGCGGTGGTAGAAGCAGGAGCAGATCTGATCGTATCGGGAGCGGGACTTCCGACGGATCTTCCGAAATATGTGGGTGAGTCAGACATCTTACTCGCACCGATCGTATCGACTGCAAAATCGGCAAATGTGATATTAAAATATTGGGACAAAAAATACCACAGAATCCCGGATCTGGTTGTGATCGAAGGACCGCTCGCAGGGGGACATCTTGGATTTCATGAAGAGCAGCTGGAAACGTATGGTATAGATGCTGGGGCAGAAGACTATGTAAAATGCCGAACTTCCTACGAAAAAGAAATCATAGCCATCATGCAGGTCATTCATACATTTTCGGAAAAATATGGAAAAAAGATTCCTGTTGCGATGGGGGGAGGAATTCATGACAGTGAAAGCGCAGCGCGTGCATTTTCCCTCGGAGCAGATGCCATACAGGTGGCGACAAGATTCGTTACAACAGAAGAATGCGATGCAGATATCCGCTATAAAGAAGCCTACCTGAATGCAAGAAAAGAAGACATCGTGATCGTAAAAAGTCCGGTGGGAATGCCGGGACGTGCAATCTTGAATCCATTTATGAAAAAAGTAAAAGAACTGGGGCGTATTGCACCGGCGCATTGTTTTCAGTGTCTGAAGCATTGTAATCCGGGAACCACGCCGTATTGTATCACTCAGGCACTGATCAATGCGGCAAAAGGAAAGATAGATGATGCGTTACTTTTCTGTGGAGCGTATGCATATCAGGCAACTCATCTGGAAACTGTAAAAGAAGTTATTGATTCTCTGATACCAGAAAGGGTATAATAAAGAATAAGAGTAAAGAATGAAGAGTTAAAGTGAAGGAAATTACAGAAGATGGGAATGGATGATGCATATAAGATGATTAATCAGACACTGGTCAGTCTGATCAATGAAATATGGGAACTGGAAGAGAAGGCAATCATTACGGATGAGTTCAAAGATCTTACAAATAATGATATGCATGTGATCGAGGCAGTCGGACTTGGCGACGGGAATAATATGTCTTCGATTGCCAGAAAGCTTAATATTACCGTAGGATCCCTTACGACTGCCATGAACAGTCTGGTGAACAAAAGATATGTAGAGCGTCATCGCAGCGAAGAAGACAGAAGAGTCGTTCTTGTCAAGCTGACAGAAAAAGGTGTGAAGGCTTACCACCATCATGAAGATTATCACAGACAGATGACACAGGCCATTCTGGATAAACTGGATGATACCGAGCTTCCGGTGCTTGTGAAGACATTGGATGCGTTATCCGAATTCTTTACCGGTTACAGTGAGAATAAGGAGTCATAAAGTATATGGTAAAAGGTGTAATCTTTGATATGGATGGAACGATGTTCGATACAGAACGTCTTTCTACCAAAGGATGGATTTACGCAGGTAAAAAGCTGGGCGTGGATATTCCGGTAGCATTGACAGATTCTTTTCGGGGAAGAAATCCACAGGCGATCCGAAAAAAATTTGCAGCATATTTTGGAGACAGACTGGATTACGATACAGCGCGTGCAATGAAGCATGAGTATTTCGACGAAGTGACAAAAGAATCTGTTCCGCATAAAGAAGGACTGCAGGATTTATTAGAATATTTAAAAGAACATGAGATTCCGGCTGTGGTTGCGACATCCACAGAAAGAAAGCGTGCGAGCAGGCTGATACATATGTCCGGTATAGAACATCTGATTTCGAATGCGATTTACGGAGATATGGTGGAGCGTGGGAAGCCGGAGCCGGACATTTTCCTGAAAGCAGCAGAGCTGATTGGGCAGGATCCAAAGGAATGCCTGGTACTGGAGGACAGTGCGCCGGGACTTCTGGCAGGAAAGGCAGCGGGCGGATATACGATCTATGTGCCGGACATAGCAGTTGTGTCAAAAGAGGCAAAAGAAGGAATTACGGCAGAACTGGCGGACTTGCATGAAGTGGCTGCATGGATCAGAAAAGAGAATAAAAAGTAAGAAGGAAAATGACTGTCATGCAGCCTTTGGAGGCTGTGGGCAGTTTTTTTGCATCGCCATGCATTCGTAAGGAATAAAAAATATAAAGATTCAGGAGGAACAGATATGTACGAGAAAGAAGTAGAACAATTACAGAACATTATTGATGACAGTAAAAGAATCGTATTCTTCGGAGGAGCAGGGGTTTCTACAGAGAGCAATATTCCGGATTTCCGAAGTGCGGACGGGTTATATCAACAAAAGTATAAATATTCGCCGGAGCAGATCGTAAGTCATAGTTTCTTTGTACAGAACCCAGAAGGGTTTTATGAATTTTATAAGGAGAAGATGATGTTTCTGGATGCCAAACCGAATGCTGCACACTTGAAACTTGCAGAATTGGAAGAGGCGGGTAAATTAACGGCCGTGATTACACAGAATATTGACGGACTTCATCAGGCGGCCGGAAGTAAGAATGTACTGGAACTGCACGGAAGTATTCACCGGAACTATTGTATGAAATGCCACAAATTCTATGATGCGGCATATGTAAAAAATGCATCCGGAATTCCAAGATGCACTTGTGGCGGAATGATCAAACCGGATGTAGTACTCTATGAGGAAGGACTGGATTCGGATGTGATCAGCAGGAGTATCAAAGCGATCAGTGAAGCAGATACGCTAATCATAGGAGGCACGTCTCTGGTTGTGTATCCCGCGGCAGGATTTATTGATTATTTCCGCGGGAAACATCTTGTGGTGATCAATAAGAGTGCAACAGCCAGAGAAGTAGGTGCAAAGCTTACGATAGCGGCACCGATTGGGGAGATACTTGGAAGGGTGCATTAAATTCCAAGTGTTGCCGCCTTCTTGTAGTTATAACAAGAAGAATTCTATGCTTATGAAGGTGGCATTCCCGAGTACGATTGAGTTGGATGGATTCATCGGACAGCTCCAGCATTTCGGAAAGACACAGACACAGATTGTATTCTCTACACCGGTTGAGCCGAGGGGATTGAATGTGGAAGCATTAGAAGAAAAAGAAGAATAGATAAAAACCTGGCAGCCGGGGATGTTATATAGAATGTATAATATCTCCGACTGCCGGGTTCTATTTAGTCAGCTTTTTGATAGATCAGGCGGATATCACCGTTTTGCAGTGTAGTATGCCCGCAGCAGGTGAAGCCTAATTTGACGAGCAGATGCTGCATGGGAATATTATCATCGTGTGTATCAATTTTCATATTTGGGAACTGTTCATAAGCCCAGTTCAGACAGAAGGTAGCTACGCCCTTTGTACCAGGTGCCGTGGCAACTCTGTGAACAACGGCATAGGGTCTGTCATTTAACCAGGAACCGTCAATTGTCTGGTAATCAGGGTCTTCTTCCCTGTGAAAATAGAATACGCCTCCGATTTGCTCATCTTCTTCTATCTGAATGATGCAGACATATAAGCAGTCGGACTGGATATCCTGTGTGGTAAGTGAAACCGGAGGATAACTGTCCCGCCACTGGTCCGGATTGCCGTGTTCTTTCATATATTTCCGGGCATAAGCATAGATTGCAAGGATGTCCGGAAGGTCATTCATTGTCGCTTTTCTGATCTGCATAAAAATCTCCTTTTGTTATTCATTACTTTGTTTATTTTCGTAACTGTGGGAATATCTCAATACTGCGTTCGAGTATCCCTTTCATATAAGCAATCGCAGTTCCGTAATTGGTGATTGGTACAGAGGCGTCACCGGCGCATTTCAGGCGGTATTTCATTTCGCGCTCATTCAGCATACAGCCACCGCAGTGAATGATCATTTTATAATGGTTCAGCTTCAGTGGAAATTCAGTTCCACTGGTAAATTCAAAATCTATATCTTTTCCCGTATATTCACGAACCCAGCGTGGCAGCTTGACAGTACCGATATCGTCACACTGGCGGTGGTGTGTACAGCCTTCGCTGATCAGGATCGTATCTCCGTCTTCCAGCGTGTCCAGTGCTCTTGCGCCGTGGACGACGGTTCCCAGATTCCCTTTATATCTTGCAAAAAGAATGGAGAAAGAAGTAAGCGGGATATCGGAAGGAGTATCTTTGTCAACCTCTTTAAATGCCTGACTGTCGGTAATCACCAGTGCAGGCTTTTTCCCGAGTGAATCCAGCGTACTTTTGAGTTCTGTTTCCTTTACAACGATTGCAGTAGTTCCGGCATCCAGAAGATCGCGGATTGTCTGCTGCTGTGGGAGAATCAGCCTTCCCTTTGGCGCGGCAGAATCGATCGGAACAACAAGTACAATGAAATCTCCGGGGGTTACAAGATCCCGGACGATGAATCTGGAAGATTCTTCCGCAGGGACTAAAGTTCCGAGACGTTCTTTCAACTCATGAATATGAAGATTTTCAGTTGTATTGGTCCACAGGATATGCTCTAAAGGAATCTTATATTTCAGATGAGTGGACACGATCATTTCCTGATGTGTATGTTCCGATACCAGATCGGCTTTATTAAGGACGAGTAAGAGGGGAATATTTTTATCCTGTATGCGTGTAAGAATCGCATTGTCCTGCGGCGTAATTCCTGAGGTGCCATCGATCACGAGCACAGCGATGTCGGTCTTGTTCAGGACCTGATAAGCTTTCTGAATGCGGAGTTTTCCAAGTTCGCCTTCATCGTCGAGCCCCGGAGTGTCGATCATGACGATAGGGCCCAGTGGAAGCAGCTCCATGGATTTGAATACAGGATCGGTCGTTGTTCCGCGCACATCGGAGACAATCGCAAGATTCTGCCCGGTGAGAGCATTAATAAGACTTGATTTTCCGGCATTGCGTCTGCCGAAGATCCCGATATGTATACGTTCTGAAGAAGGTGTGCTGTTTAAACTCATGATATGTTCCTCACTTTCTGACAGCTGTATATAAAAGCTGACTGTATAAAAAGTTGATGTTACCTAAATATTCAAAGAATCGCCACGGTCTGTTACAACCTGATAGCCTATGGATTTCATCCGCATTTCCAGACAGTGTCTGCACTGGGCGGATTCATCACCGGTACAGATCTTATTATCATATAGAAGATAATCTTTCCGTACTTCCGTTGGTGAAAGGTTCGGCATTACGACATTGGCGCCTGCCAGGATTCCAAGTTCACGCCCCTTTGGGTGGATGGTTCCAAGTGCGGTTGTGGCAGGAAGTAAAACCTTCGGGATCATCAGCCGGATCAGGCCGAGCATATATAAAGTAAGTTCCAGTGTTCCCGCAGATTCTCCGGCAAACGGAGTGTCATGATGTGGGATAAACGGACCGATTCCGATCATGTGTGGATTCAGTTCTTTCATGAAGAGCATATCTTCTGCAAGGTGTTCCGAAGTCTGGTAAGGAGAGCCAACCATGAATCCGCAGCCAATCTGATAACCGATGCCCTTTAAATCCCGCAGACATTGCTGCCTGTGTTCAGGACTAAGGTTCGGTGGATGAAGCTTTCTGTAATGTTCGTGGTTATAAGTTTCATGCCGCAGAAGATAGCGGTCGGCGCCGGCATCATAGTAAGCCTGATAGCTATCTTTGGATTTTTCCCCGATGGAAAGTGTAATGGCACAGTCGGGATAGCGTTCTTTAATTATCCGAATCAAATGTATGATGCGTTCATCTGTATAATATCCGTCTTCGCCGCCCTGCAGGACAAAGGTGCGGAATCCAAGTTCATAACCTTCCTTACAGCACTTTAGGATATCGGCTTCTGACAGGCGGTACCGGTGTGCGTTGCCGTTGCTTTTCCGTATACCGCAGTACAGACAGTCGTTTTTACAATAATTGGTAAATTCGATCAGACCGCGGACGTAGATATCGTGTCCATAATAACGGTGGCGTTCTTCGCGGGCCAGGGAAAAGAGATATTCGGAAAGTTCCGGAGTGTGTCCCTCGATCAGTGTGATCCATTCTTCTTTGGTCAGGGTCTGTTCTTTATGCAATTGATCGATCAGATATTTTAAAGATAAGTTCGTTTCATTCATGAAAATCATTCCTTTGCCCGTATGTTATTGATCATAATATCTCACATTATTATAACAAACAATTACTTGCCGAACAATGTAAAGAAAAAAGTGATATGCAGAAATAGAAAAATAAGATAAATATATTAAAAAATATAAATTGACAATTCATGCAGATGCGTTTTTAATAGAAGTATATAGATTAGTTACGGCGAATTAATGAATCATAAAGAAAGGAAGAAATCATGGGAATTGGTAAAAGAATATTAAGTGTACTGATCGGTATCCTCTTCATTATAAGTGTGTCGGTACTTGGAGGAAGTCTGCTTGCAAAGCAGGTACTTGTCAAAGCAATCAGTCAGGCAGGGATTGATACGGCAATCTCTCACAGAATGATGGATGCAGTATTTGGCTATGCAGGAGCAGATGATACACAGTGGATTGCGAAGATACAGAACAAGATTGAGAAGAACGAGGAAGTACAGAAAATTACAGAAAAGGTCATGGATGAAATGGTGAATGATCTTTCAAAAGGAACGGGATATAAGGATGTAGATATTTCCAAAGAACTGAATCAGTTACTGGAAGACAGCATGAAAGAAATTAAGGATTCAAATCCAGAGTTAACGGAAGATATGCTGAAACTTATGAAACAGCAGTTAAAAGATGAGATGGATGACGTTCAGGATGTACTGAATAGTTATGCATCTAATCTGTATGGTAATATGAAAGATACCAGTACGATACAGGGGAAAGTTGCCAGATTATATACGACGCTGGTATCAACGACCTGCCGGGCTGTATCGGGAGCAGCAGTTCTGCTCTGTGCAATCCTGACGGTATTGCTTGGGTATCCAAGACACAGAGGATTATTTTCACTCGGAGTGGAAAGTTTGATTTGTGGAGGAATTTTTGCCGGACTTATAGGAGTTATGGGAAGCCGGACTATGGGCTTCTTATCGGACAAGATGCTGGGGCGTACGGTAGATATAGGGTTAAAGTCATATTTCTGGATGGGCTGTATATTTGCCGGGGCGGGTGTGATATTCCTGCTTGCTGGATTTATAATAAAGTGGAAAGACCAAAAAAGGATAGATGTAAATGAGTAACAGATTTTTATAATGAAGTATTCGGAACATTTGATACAGAAGATATAGAAATGTAACAGAGTGAATGAACAGGATGTAAATGTAACAGGTATGAGAAAGGTTATATTTTACATCCTGTATCTTTTAGAGCAGTAATCGGATTGATTATAGGTGTTTTACATTACATACGGATAGCATACTGGAAATATTATATGGGGCATGCTATCATAAAAGTAATGTCTTTTTCCGTAGATGTATGGAATACAATAGAAAACAGAGGAGTTAATTCAGACATGGAAACACAACACATTATCCACAATTTTGAGCCAATCTATAATGAACATTCTAAGATTCTGATGCTCGGAACTATGCCATCGCCGAAATCCAGAGAAGTCGGATTCTACTATGGACACCCAAGAAACAGATTCTGGAAAGTTGTATCCGATGTCTGTGGCGAAGCGTATCCGGAGACGAGAGAAGGCAAGATCGCATTTGCATTAAGAAATGGTATTGCAGTCTGGGATGTGCTGGCGGGGTGTGATATTAAAGGAGCAGATGACAGCAGTATCCGTAATCCACAGCCGAATGATCTGAGCCGGATCCTTGAATGTGCAGATATTAAGGCTATTTTTACGACAGGAACGAAAGCATTTCAACTATATAAGAAATTTTGCTATCCTAAGACTGGGATTATGGCAATTGGATTGCCGTCTACGAGTCCGGCAAACTGCAGAACATCGTATGAGCAGTTGTTCGAGGCATATTCTGAAATTAAGAAATATATATAACAACGATGAAAATAAATAAGATTTCTAAATAAGTAAGAATCAAGAAAGAAGGCGTATTAGGCCATATGAACCGGGAAGAACAAGTAAGAATACTGATCGACTATCTGAAAAAAGAAAATACAGGTTATGCATCACTTGCAGATCCGGTAGATTATACCGGGAGAAGAAGACTTCTAAGAAGTCTTATGAATGTCCGCTGGCCGGGCGAGGCAGATCCGGAGTATACCAGGATCCAGGATGAACTGCTAAAGGAAGAAGCAGAACAGAAAGGAATCGTAGAATGGGGACAACTTCCGACTATCGGTGGACAATTCCCATGTGAGACGATCAAGAATGTGGATAAGATATCTCTCTGGCGGGGAGATATTACAAGACTTTCCGTAGATGCGATCGTAAATGCGGCGAACAGCCAGATGCTTGGATGTTTTGTGCCGTGTCATGGATGCATCGACAATGCGATCCATTCGGCAGCAGGTATCCAGCTTCGTAATGAATGTGCACAGATTATGGAAGCACAAGGACATGAAGAACCGACCGGAAAAGCGAAGATTACAAAAGGATATAATCTCCCGGCGAAACATGTCATCCATACCGTAGGTCCGATTGTTGGCATGCAGGTGACAGAAAAGCAGGAAGAAGAATTAAAGTCGTGTTATCTGAATTGTATGAAACTGGCGGAAAAAGAAGGACTTAAGTCGATTGCATTTTGCTGTATCTCAACGGGAGAATTCCATTTCCCGAATAAACTGGCGGCAGAGATTGCGGTGAAGACGGTGGACAAGTATCTGTCTTCTTCAAAACTGGAAAGAGTGATTTTCAACGTATTTAAAGAAGAGGACTATAATATATATAAGAAGATATTTGCATAAGAGTAAAGGAACAAGAGAGGAAATAAAGAAATGGACAATCTGGTATTCAGTTTAAATGCAACAGTCCCCATTTTCTTAATGATGATACTGGGACTGTTCTTCAATAAGATTGGGTGGATGGATGAGGAATTTGCTAATAAGGTGAACAAATTCGTGTTCCGTGTTCCGCTTCCGGTATTATTATTTGGCGATCTGGCAGTTGTAGACATTAAAGAGGCGTGGGATACGAAATTTGTAATCTTCTGTTTTATTATTACATTGATCAGTATCACGATTGCAATCGGAATCTCCTGCCTGTTGAAAGACAGAAGTATTCAGGGAGAATTTATCCAGGGAGCGTACAGAAGTAGTGCGGCACTTCTGGGGATCGCATTTATCCAGAATATCTATGGTAATTCCGGTCAGGCACCGCTTATGATCATTGGAAGTGTGCCGCTTTATAATATTATGGCGGTGGTTGTACTGTCATTTTTCAAGCCGGGACAAAAAGGCATGGATAAAGCACTGATCAAGAAGACACTGATCGGTATCATTACGAATCCAATCATCATCGGTATTGTGGCAGGTCTGTTATGGTCGGCACTGAAACTTCCGATGCCGGTAATCTTACATAAGGCCGTCAGCAGTATCGGCGGCGTAGCAACACCGATGGGACTGATGGCGATGGGAGCTACATTTGACATTAAGAAAGCATTTGGCAAGATTAAACCGACCATGATTGCTGCGTTTATCAAATTAGTGGGATTTGTAGCAGTGTTCATGCCGCTTGCAGTGGCAATCGGGTTTCGGAGAGAGAAACTGATCGCAATCTTAGTCATGCTCGGATCGGCAACAACAGTCAGCAGTTATGTTATGGCTAAGAATATGGGACATGAAGGAGTTGTGTCTTCGAGTGTAGTTATGCTGACGACTATGTGCAGCGCATTTACCCTGACGGGATGGCTCTATATCATGAAGTGTTTTGGATTGGTGTAACCCTTAAGAGTTTCTGAAAAATCCCTAAAATCCTTGACAAATGGGGATTCGATGGCTATCATATTCAGTAGTTTATACGTAAAGGCATTGATGAAGAGGAGTACACGTAAGTTCGTCCATACCAGAGAGAGTGATCCATCGGCTGAGAGACACTTAAGGAATACGAGACGTCGGAAGGTAGCTTCGGAGCCGGATGAATGAACCTGTAACTTATGATAAAGTAGAATTAGTTCATCCCGGAGTCGTTCCCGTTAAAGAATAAGATGAGATATATAGCGAAGGATTTCTTCCTATATAATGAAGGTGGTACCGCGACTACAATCGCCCTTTACGTCGATGTAAAGGGTTTTTTCATTTAATAAAAAAATGTGAAAAATGTGTGAAATGAGGAGGAAACTATGAGCGAAAACCTGGAAAAGACTTACAATCCCAAAGCGATTGAAGCAAAATTATATGAAAAATGGTGTGATAACAAATATTTCCACGCCGAAGTAGACAGAAGCAAGAAACCATTTACTACAGTAATGCCGCCACCGAACATTACAGGTAAGCTTCACATGGGACATGCCCTGGATAATACACTGCAGGACATCCTGATCCGTTATAAGAGAATGCAGGGATACAATGCACTCTGGATTCCGGGAACAGACCATGCGGCTATCTCTACTGAGGTTAAGGTTACAAATCAGTTAAAAGAAGAAGGAATTGACAAGAAAGAATTAGGAAGAGAGAAATTCCTGGAAAGAACATGGCAGTGGAAAGAAGAATACGCCGGAACTATCGAAGGACAGTTAAAGAAATTAGGTGTATCCTGTGACTGGGACAGAGAACGTTTCACAATGGACGAAGGATGTTCCAAAGCCGTAGAAGAAGTATTCATCAAATTATACAACGAAGGATATATTTACAAAGGATCTAGAATCATCAACTGGTGTCCGGTATGTAAGACTTCTCTTTCCGATGCAGAAGTTGAACATGAGGAACAGGACGGATTCTTCTGGCACATCAAATATCCAATCGTTGGAACAGATGATTATCTGGAGATCGCAACCACACGTCCGGAGACATTACTTGGAGATACTGCAATCGCAGTTCACCCGGATGATGAAAGATACAAAGACATCGTAGGAAAAATGTGTAAACTGCCTCTGACAGACAGAGAGATTCCGATCGTTGCCGACTACTATGTAGACAAAGAATTCGGAACAGGTGCGGTTAAGATCACACCGGCACATGACCCTAACGACTTTGAAGTCGGAAAACGTCACAACCTGCCGGAGATCAACATCATGAACGATGATGCAACGATCAATGAGCAGTATGGTGGAAAATATGCCGGAATGGACCGCTACGAAGCAAGAAAAGCAATGGTAGCTGACCTGGAAGAGCAGGGATACCTGGTAAAAGTTGTTCCACATTCTCATAACGTAGGAACACATGACCGCTGCCATACAACTGTAGAGCCAATGATCAAGCAGCAGTGGTTTGTTAAGATGGAAGAACTGGCAAAACCAGCCATCGAAGCAATCAAGAACGGCGATTTAAGATTCGTACCGGAACGTTTCAACAAGATCTACCTGCACTGGCTTGAGAATATCCGTGACTGGTGTATTTCCCGTCAGATCTGGTGGGGACACAGAATCCCGGCTTACTACTGTGATGAGTGTGGTGAAGTTGTTGTCGGACACGGCGCACCGGAGAAATGCCCGAAATGTGGATGCGCACACTTTACACAGGATGAAGATACACTGGATACATGGTTCAGTTCTGCGCTGTGGCCATTCTCAACACTTGGATGGCCGGATCAGACAGAAGATCTGGATTACTTCTATCCGACAGATGTGCTGGTAACAGGCTATGACATCATCTTCTTCTGGGTAATCCGTATGGTATTC
>UMCM01029190.1_pt1 | contig 25811 bp, 17 predicted proteins | sample 1964231 | NCBI WGS metagenome assembly UMCM01 (sample SAMEA4835968, study PRJEB28245) | human gut metagenome | biome: gut microbiome; material: fecal sample | place: Denmark | collected 2008
CATGGAAGTTTATAACTTTTTATAAGTTTTCAGTAACGGTATGGTATGATAAGAAAAGTATGGTATATGATATTGGTTCTTATCACGATATATCTGGAGATCATGTACGACAGCACCTGGATGCTTGCGGTGCTGGCATTTGAACTGCTTCTGGCAGCAGTTATGTTTCTGATGTCCTGGTATCTTAAGCTGCATATCTGTGTATGGCTGGATATGAAAGTGCCGGTATCTGCAAAGAAACAGACGTTTGAGATGGAGCTTCATATAAAAAACAGCGGACTGCTGCCGGTATCTGCTGTATATACCATTCTGGAATGTGAGAACCGCAGCGGCGGATGCAGTGAAAAAAGGATCGTGGATGAGAGTGTGGCGGCAAAAGCGGAAAAAACGATAAAAATCAGTGCAAAAGCAGATTACTGCGGTAAAATGGTCTTTTCACTCAAAAAAGTGCAGGTGAGTGATTATCTGCATCTTTTTGCAAGAAAGGTCAGAGTACGGTCTCAGATAAATGTTAATGTATTGCCTGATATCCACACGTTTCCGGTGGAGGTTTCCATGAAAACCAGAAATTTTCCGGTGGAAGGCGATGAATATGAGAAGGAGCGAAGCGGGGATGATCCGTCCGAGATTTTTCAGATCCGCGCATTCCGACCGGGAGACCGGATGCAGCAGATTCACTGGAAAAGCAGTGCAAGAAGCGGCGAGCTGATGACAAAAGAATACAGTATGCCGTGCGGCTGCAAGGTATTGCTTCTTTTGGAGCTTAGTCAGAAAGAAGGCGGTGCAAAAAGAGCAGATCACTTTTTTGAGCTGGCGGCTTCGCTTTGTTTTTCCATGCTTGAGGCAGAATGTCCGCATTTTGTGGCGTGGTACGATGAAAAAGAAGGACAGATCCGGCGTCATGCAGTGAAAAAAGAACAGGATCTCTACGAAATGCTGGATCTTCTGATGCAGGACTCCTTTTATAAGCAGGAATATGATGTGAAAGCAGCTTATTTTTCCTCCTATCCGGAAGGAACTTACAGCACCGTTCTGATTCTGGACAAAGAAGGAAATCTGCAAAGAGACGAAGAAGATACCGTAACATTTGGAGAAGAGGAGTTGAAAGAGAGCCTTTCAGGCTTTGTATTGGAAGTGTAAGATATGAAAAAAAGAAAAAAAGATACAGGCCTCTCTTTGCAGGCAAGTATCTCCGAAAAAGAAAAGAGAACGGTAACATCCGGATTTCTTGCGATCGTTCCGGTCTGCTATATGATCCTTGGTGTTTTCGGATGGATGAAGACGGCTCTTGGAATCATAAACGTTGTGTATGATGCGGATCTGCTGTATGGTGTGCTGCTGGCAGCCGGGATCTGGATGGGCATACTCTATCTGATGAAAAAAAGGCAGTTTCTGCTGCTTTTGCTCACACTGGCGGTCACGCCCATTCTTGTGTGGATGCGTTTTTCCGTGATCCTAGAAGGATTCGCGGAGATCAGCAGGGTTTTCCAGTCAGGAATGACAGTGCCTGGGGGTGTTTATCAGGGGATCGGTAGTGAATATGAGATCACCTGTGCCCTGATCGTGGTCGTTTTTTTGCTGTATGATCTGTTTTTTATCTGTCTGAGCACAGAAATCGGCAAATATCTGGCGGTCTTACTTCTGGTGCTTCCATTCTGTGCGGCATTTGTTTTCGGACAGGTTCCGGATGGCATGGGGACATTCTGTATGCTGCTGTGTGCACTGGGACTGATCGCATCCTCCGCAGAAGAACACGACAGGCAGCGAAATGGCAGTGCTTTCTTTCTGGGGATTCTATCGCTGCTGTTGCTCTTGATCGGATTTTCAGCCGGAAAATCCCTTCTGGAGCCGCTTTTTGAGGGAAAAGAACAGACGAGAGCCAGGATCCAGCAGACGTCCTTTATAAAAGAGATCGAGAAATGGACGGCTCCGCTTCAGAGCCAGATGCCACAAATAGCATCCGGCGGCGTGAGCGAAGGTACGATCAACGATGCTGATTTTTTCCTGAATACAGGCGAAGTGCTTTTTTCAGTCAGCCAGGATCAGAAGCCGCAGGGCAGTCTCTATCTGAAAGTATACACCGGTACGAAATACTCGAATAGCAGGTGGAAAGCAAACGACGATCCGGAAGAGAAAGCAGAAATTTTCTGCCAGAGAGCGGCAGCCTGGTCGAATACACAGGGATATGATGGGGCAGTCCGTCTGACAGTTGGCTTTCCACAGGGGAAAAGCGATGCCAGTCATCCCTACGCTCCTTATTTTTCCCAGGGTATGTCTGATGACGGCACAGAAAAGGAATATCGTTATTATCCAATCGAGAGAATTGCATATCTTTTCACTGAACCGGCTGACAGCCTGACGGACGATTACCGCGACTATGTGTATCAGCATTATCTGGATTATCCGACAAAGGGAACAGAGCGGATGCAGCAGTTTGTGGCGGACAATTCAGGGGCGGATATCGAGGAAATCTGCAATATCGTGCGGACGTTTCTCGATGAGAGTGCTGTTTATAATCCACAGGTTGGACGTTTTCCGAAAAATCAGAATTTTGCAGAATATTTCCTGTTTGAAAAACACGAAGGGTACTGCGTGCATTTTGCGACGGCAGCTGTGCTTCTGATGCGGATGTACGGCATCCCGGCACGTTATGCGACCGGATTTGCCATTCCGGCAGCTGATTTTGACTGGCAGGATGGAGCCGGATGGCTCGCAAACGTAGAAGACAGCAGGTCACATGCCTGGGCAGAAATTTATACGGACTACTATGGCTGGATTCCATTTGAGACAACGCCGTCATATGATTCCGGTGCAGATTTATCCTACTATGGCGAAAGTCCGCAGGAAAAACAGCAGCAGAGCGAAGAAGTGGCGTCCCGTCTGGAAACGCAGCAGACAGAAAGTATGGATACAGAGGATGGAACGCAGAACAACGATAAAAATAACGAGCAGACTCCGGATACGAGGAAACAAAATGCAGATCAGAGCAGTGATTCTGACAGCAAAAACGGATATGGTGCAAATGGCATGAATGGAAGTCTTTCGGGCACACAGACAGGGATCGTATCGATCGCAGCCGTTCTTCTGTTTCTGATCTTTGCAGGGCTGATCCTGTTTGCAAGACGGACGATCCGACTTCGCGGACGCAGCGGCGAAAATGCACAGGAGATTTTCAGGGATTTCTATGAAGTGCTCGTTTTTGCCGGAATGCCGCAGGGACTGGACTGCATGAAAGACGGATTTACGGCGAAGGTCTGTGAACAGTTCCAGTGGCTGAACAAAGAAGAACTTGATCAGGCGATGGACATTGTGATGCGGGCAAACTTTGCGGGTGATCCGGTAACAAAAGAGGAAACCATGCAGCTGAGGGGACTTTATCGTTACACCTGCCGTATGGTTTTGAAGGGCATGAGCCGCAAAAAGAAGTTTCTTTTCCGCTTTATCAAAGCATATGCTTAAAACTGACCCTGTAAAAATGCTGAATATTGTCTGTTTTTTAAATGACAAAAAAAGCTTATACTGAACAGCAAGAAAAAACAGGAAGGTGAAAGTTTGGAAGTTGACTTCCAAATCTGCCATTATTGACGCAACAAGTGCGTCATGAAGGAGAAAAGTATGAACGAAAAGAAAAGTACAAACTGGACAGCAAAGAAACTGGCAATCAATGCTCTGGCGATCGCACTTGTCTGTGTATCGACCATGGTGATCCAGATCCCGATCCCGCTTGGTTACATGCATCTTGGGAACTGCTGTATTCTGCTGGTCAGTGTTTATTTTGGAAATATGACCGGAATGCTGGCAGGCGGCATTGGCTCCTGTCTGGCAGATCTGCTCAGCGGCTATACACAGTGGATCATTCCGACACTGATCATCAAAGGGATCATGGGACTTGTGATCGCTATGATCGCTTATCGCGAAGGCGAAGAGATCCGTATGATGCGTCTCCGTACATTTCTCGGAGCAGCGGCAGGTATCGTGATCATGATTGCAGGCTATACGTTTGCAGGATGCTTCCTTTACGGCGGCATGGCAGCAGGTTTTGCCCAGATCCCGGGACTGACCACAGAAGGTGTGATCGGACTGTTGCTGTTCTATGTGATCGGATTTGCATTTGAAAAAGCCAAAATTCCGGTATTTATCAAACGACTTGCGTAGGAAAGGTGAAATATGTCTCACAACAATCAGAAAAAAATTGCAGTGATCAATGATTTCTCAGGATTTGGCAGATGCTCGATAGCAGTAGCACTGCCAATTCTCTCTGTTATGAAGGTGCAGTGCTGTCCGCTGCCGACCTCCATTTTTTCCAACCACACGGGTTTTCCAAGCTACTTTTTCGAAGACTATACTTCCCGCATGGTTCCTTATATGCAGGAATGGAAGAAACTGGATCTTCATTTTAATGGGATTTGTTCCGGATTTTTAGGTTCCAAAGAACAGATCGAGATTGTAAAAAAGTTTTTTAAAGAGTTTAAAACAGAAGAAACACAGATCATCGTTGATCCGGTAATGGGCGATTATGGAAAACCATATCCGACCTACACAGAAGAAATGTGCGGTGAAATGAAAAAACTGGTCGAGTTTGCCGACATTCTCACACCGAATGTCACAGAAGCCTGCGTGCTTACCGATACACCGTACAAAGAAAAATGGAAGATCGAAGAAATCCAGGAAATGGCAGAAAAGATCCACAAGATGGGACCGAAAAAAATCGCCATCACCGGCATCGTCCAGGGCGGATTTATTGCAAACTTCTGTTACGAAGAAGGGCAGCAGCCGAAAGTGCTGCGTACCCACAAAGAAGGAACACAGCGTTCCGGAACCGGCGATATCTTTGCATCCATCATTGCAGCCGATGCCGTCAACGGAGTGCCGTTCTATAAATCCGTGAAGAAAGCTTCCGATTTTATCAAAAAATGTATTATCCGCTCACAGGAACTGAATATTCCGCTGACAGACGGCGTATGTTTTGAAGAAGTTTTAGGAAAATTAAAAACAGACTGAAAGGAATGCTGCATTATGAAAAAAGAAATGACGATTTTCTATGAAGTACACGATAATATCTATGTAAATCTCACCAATAAATGTCCATGTGCCTGTACCTTCTGCCTGCGTCAGACCAGAGATCACATGGAAAATTCCCATGTTTTGTGGCTGGAGCATGCACCATCTTTTGAAGAAGTGCAGGAAGCCATGAAAGCCGTAGATTTTTCAAAATATAAAGAAGTGGTATTCTGCGGATTCGGCGAACCGACCGAGGCACTCGATGTGCTGAAACAGAGTGCAAAGCTGATCAAAGAAAAGTACAATATGCCGATCCGTATCAACACAAACGGACTTGGCAGTCTGGTCAATGAAAGAGACATCGTTCCGGAACTGAAAGGCCTTGTGGATACGATTTCTGTCAGCCTGAATACCCCGAATGCAGATGAGTACCACAGGCTGGTACGCAGCAAATTCGGAGAAAAGTCATTTGATGCCATGATCGATTTCACAAAAGAATGTACAAAATATATTCCAAATGTTGTGATGACGACCGTAGAGACGACCATCACACACGAAGAAGAAAAGCAGTGTCAGGAAATCTGTGACCGCATAGGGGCAAAATACCGCATTCGCCCGTGGGAGGACTGAAAAGTCCTCCTTTTTTTTGACAAATCTGCAATTCTGGGTATAATGGAAGGAAAAAAGGTAACTGTGAGAATACCGAAAAGTTAGTAAAGGAGAACACCATGTACACAGTGATTGTTGCAGATGACGAGCAAGAGATCCGTCGTTCCCTGATCCGGAAAGTAGACTGGGGAAGCGTCGGTTTTCAGGTGATCGGAGAGGCGGAAAACGGTGCGGAAGCTTTGGAACTGACGGAAAAGCTGGAGCCGGATCTGCTTCTGACGGATATACGCATGCCATTTATCAGCGGCATCGAGCTTGCACGCCAGGTGCGGGAGATAAGGCCGGCTACCCAGATCGCATTTCTGAGTGGATTTGATGATTTTTCTTATGCACAGCAGGCCATACAATATAATATTATCAGCTATCTGTTAAAACCGATTTCATCTTCCGAACTTGAAAAAGAGCTCCTGAAGATGAAAGAGAAGATCGATCAGAAGTTTCAGGTATTTTCCCAGCCGGGGATGCGTCAGGAGCATATGGAGAAAAGAGAGTTTCTGACACCGTTGCTTCTGGATGGCTTTGGCGGGGAACTTCCGGAAGAAGAGCACAGGATACTGATGAAAGAGGCAATTTCCTGCGGACTGCTCGACGGGGAAGAGCCGGAAGCCTTGAATTATGCGGTGATGGTCACCAGAATCCTGGATAAAGACGGAAAGAACTGCACGACAAGAGGCAGCGTCAAGGCGATCGATTCCATCCTCAAAAAGTACACCAAGTACTGCAGCGTTTATTTACAGGGACGCGTAGTATCTTTGCTTTTGGCAACGTCGCGTGGCTTTGATAAATATCTGCATATTCTGGTGGATGACATCTGTCAGAGTGTGGAGCGTATCATGGGGATGGACAGCGTGATCGGAGTCAGCAGAGTAGTCGAAAAGCTGGAAAGATGTCATGAGTGCTATCTGGAGGCGATGAGTGCGGCTGCGAATTACGGAAAAGAAGAAGGAAATATTCATTTTATATCAGACGATGAACGGACAGAGAGCTTTGACAAGGTGATGGTGCATCAGACCGTGGAAGATATCGAAAATCTGCTTCGAAAAGGCAGACCGGAAGAGATCAGCGGCTATCTGCAGAACTTTTTTGACCAGGTCGTACAGCACAAGATCTCTCAGTCTGAGACGGATTTTATCCTGATGCTGATCGTTTCGACGGTTTATCAGGTACTTTATTCGGTTGCCGGAGAAGAAGTGGTTCAGCAGATGCAGCAGAAGTTCCCGATGTACAGCATGAAAATGTTCGGCAATATCGGAGATTCCAGGCAGTTCTATGTAGATATCTGCACTACGGCACGCCTGATGATCGCAGACCAGCGAAAGAAGAGCAGTGTGATGCTCTGCAACCGTGCGATCCGCATCATCAACGAGAAATTTGCCGATCCGGATCTGTCCCTTGTTTCGGTCAGCACCGAGATTTCCGTCAGCCCGAATTACTTAAGTGCACTTTTGAAAAAGGATACCGGTGAGACGTTCAAAGAGCTGCTTACGAAAAAGCGTATCGAGACAGCCAAAGAGCTTCTGATGGACACCAACATGAAAGTCCGTGAGATATCGGAAAAATGCGGCTACAACGATCAGCATTATTTCAGCTATTGCTTCAAAAAATATACCGGTGTTTCACCGAACAGCTGCAGGAGAACGTATGAAGATGGCAGACAGGATTAAAGAGGCGGTGAAGCGGTTTCAGCAGATTTCACTGTCGAGTCTGTTTGTCATCCTGGTGAGCGTGATCGTTATGATCACTTCAGTCGTATCACTGCTTATATTTGTCAATCTTTACCGTAATGATATGGAGCAGAATGCGATCACAACGAGCGAGCAGGCCGTTGTACAGGTGAAAAATACCGTTTTCAACTATACCGAAGACATGAGCGATATCATGCAGATGATCTGTGCTAACATTCAGAAAGAGGAGGAAGAAGCAAATAATTTTTTCTCCAATCTTCTGAAGATAAGATCCGATGTTGTTGCAGTTACTTCCTATGATATGAACGGCAAGATCTTAAAATGCTGGACAAATGGTCAGAAATTAAAAGAAAATTATATCAAAAATCTTTCTTATGTGCGTGATCTGCCGCAGGAAGAAGGAATTTTAAATATCACAAAACCGCATGTAGAATCCCTGTTTGTGGATTACTATCCGTGGGTGGTAACGATTTCCCAGAACATGCAGGATGCAAACGGGAATACGATCCAGGTAGCGGTGGATATCAGTTTTTACAATATCGCTGATTATGTGGATGATGTCGGGATCGGGCAGCATGGCTACTGTTATATTGCCGATGATGCCGGAAACATTGTCTATCATCCGCAGCAGCAGCTCATTTACGCTTCTTTAAAAGAAGAAAACCAGAAAAATATGGAGAATGGGACGTACATCAAGTCTAATGTGATTTACACCGTCAACTCCCTTCAGAACTGCGACTGGCATATCGTGGGAGTATGTTATGTGGATGAAATGATCACAAACAAAGTGGAACGCGTAGTTAGCAGTCTGGTCGTGATCCTGGCGATCGTACTTGCCGGAACGGTGTTCCTTGGCAGCGTGTTCTCGGATCTGTTCTCAAAACCGGTTACAAGCCTGGTGCGTGCGATGGGAGAATTCGAGGGAAACAGTGCCGAGTTTGTCTATCATCCGGTGACGGGAACCAAAGAGATTTCCGCTCTGTCGGATTCGTTTGAACATATGGCAGTACGGATCCAGAAGCTGATGGAAGAAGTCCGCCAGGAAGAGATCAGCCTTCGAAAAACAGAACTGAAGGCACTTCAGGCACAGATCAATCCACATTTCCTCTATAATACACTGGATGCGATCGCCTGGATGTGCGAAGCCGGACGCAATGAAGATGCCGTGGAGATGGTCAATGCCCTGGCAAGGCTGTTCCGCATCAGCATCAGCCGCGGACATGAGCTGATCCCGATTGAGAAAGAGCTGCAGCATGCACAGAGCTATCTGCATATTCAGAATTTCCGCTATAAAAATCAGTTCCGGTATCAATTTGATGTTGATGAGGCATGCCTTTCTTATTACTGTAATAAAATCACACTGCAGCCGATCATCGAAAATGCGATTTATCACGGCATGGACCGTATGGTAGATGAGGGCATGATCAGGATCGGTATCCATCAGAGCGAAGACAAGATCATCTTTACGGTGGAGGACAACGGAGTCGGCATGACAGAAGAACAGTGCGAGGAAGTACTGAAAAAGGAGCGAAGCGACCGTGCCGGAATCGGAATCAAGAATGTAAATGACCGTATCAAGATCTATTTCGGGGAAGAATACGGCCTGACCATAAAGAGTGAGCTGGATGAAGGCACCTGTGTCACGATTATGATGCCGAAAGTAACGGAGGGAAGCTATGAAGACAAATAGATGGAGAAACCGCATCCTGTGGATGGCATTTCTGGTCTGTCTGGTGATGATTTTCTGTCTGACGGCTTTTCACCGTCCGATTCTCAGCGGAAAAGAAAGTGAAAGCAGCAGCGATCAGAAGCACAAAGTTGTTTTTATTGCAAAGTCAACCGTTTCCGGATTCTGGAAATCGGTCTATGCAGGGGCGAGCAACGCTGCCACGGCATGCAATCTGGATCTGATTTTCGAGGGACCAAAAAACGAAGAAGATTATGAGACACAGAATCAGATGATTGCAAAGGCAGTGGAAGACGGAGCGGAAGTCATTATTTTTTCTGCGGTAGATTATGAGGCAAATGCCGATGCGATCAATGATGCGGCAGGCAAAGGGGTCAAGGTCGTGGTCATCGACAGCGACGTGGACAGCGATGCGGTCAGCTGCCGGATCGGAACCGATAATTACGATGCGGGATGTAAGGCAGCGGAAGCAGCCATGAAAGATGAAAACGAAGAAATCCATATAGGTATTGTGAATTACGATAAAAACTCGGACAATGGCCAGAAAAGAGAAGAAGGATTTCGAGATACCATTCTGAGTGATGAAAGAGCCGGAATTGATGCTGTGATCAATGTGCTTTCCGATACAGAAAATGCAAAAAAACGAACAAAGAAAATGCTGAAAAAGCATCCGAAGATCAATGTGATCGTCACCTTTAACGAATGGACAACACTCGGGGTCGGCTATGCAATCCAGGAACTTGGGCTGAAAGACAATGTCCGTGTGGTCGCATTTGACAGCAATGTGGTTTCGGTCGGCATGCTGGAGACGGGGGAAGTGGACACCCTGATCGTACAGAATTCCTATGCCATGGGGTATCTCGGCGTGGAGACCGCCTACAAGCTGATCAACGGATATTCCATCAAAGATACCATTTATACGGATACGATCGCAGTGGACAAAGAGAACATGTATGATGAAGAATGTCAGAGAAGACTCTTTGCTTTCGAAAAAAGTAACAAAAATTAAATCTTGTTTTCGTGCAAAAGTATGAAACGGTGGTTTAAATCTTAAGAAAAAAATAGAAAATTATATCAAAATCGTAAATTATCATATTGGAAAATTGAGAACTTTGTGCTATATTGTTAGAGTAATGAAAAACAAATCATTTTTTTTGGGAGGAACTTATCATGAAGAAAAAAGTAATCGCTGGTTTACTTGGAACAGCAATGGTAGCATCTCTGCTTGCAGGATGCGGATCATCTAACAACACAACAGATACAACAGCTGATACAACAGCAGCAACAGAAGCAGCAGCTGATACAACAGCTGATACAACAGCTGATACAGCAGCAGCTGATGCTGAGTCAGAAGCACAGTCCGTAGCAGATGCAGCAGGCGATGTTGACCTGTCTAACGCAGACGTAGCAGTTATGTACTATACATACGGCGATACATACATCGCTTCCGTACGTACAGCACTGGATGCTAAACTGGACGAACTGGGTGTTAAATATCAGGACTACGATGCAAACAACAACCAGACAACACAGAACGAGCAGATCGATACAGCTATCCAGACAGGTGCAAACGTACTGATCGTTAACATCGTAACATCTGGTTCTGTAGACGCTTCTTCTCAGATCGTTGAAAAAGCAAAAGCAGCAGATATCCCTGTAATCTTCTTCAACCGTGCAGTTGAAGGCGACGAAGACGAAGGAAAAGTACTTGGAAGCTATGACAAGTGTGCATTCGTTGGTACAGATGCTCCGGAAGCCGGACATATGCAGGGCGAAATGATCGGTAACTACCTGGTTGACAACTACGATGCAGTAGACCTGAACGGCGACGGAAAGATCTCCTACGCTATGTTCATGGGACAGCTTGGTAACGTAGAAGCTATCTACCGTACACAGTATGGTGTAGAAGATGCTAACAAAGTTCTGGAAGAGAACGGAAAAGCGGCTCTGGAATACTTTGATTCTTCCAACACAGACTGCTACCAGGTTGACCAGGATGGTAACTGGAGTGCAACAGCTGCAAACAACTACATGACAACCAACCTGACACAGTACAACGAGGAAAACAAGAACATGATCGAACTTGTTATCTGCAACAACGATGGTATGGCTGAAGGTGCTATCTCTGCTCTGAATGACAAAGGATACAACCTGGGTACAGATGACTGCAAGACAATCCCTGTATTCGGTGTAGACGCTACAGATGCAGCTAAACAGCTGATCAAAGACGGTAAGATGACAGGTACAATCAAACAGGATGCTGAAGGTATGGCAGATTGTATCGCAGATCTGACAAAGAACGCTGGTTCAGGTCAGGATGTAATGGCTAACACAGATTCTTACAACATCTCTGAAAACGTTAAGAATAAGATCTACATCCCATACGCTATGTACACAGGAGAAGAATAAGATCTGATTCTGAAACAGAACGGAAAATGAATGATGGAAATTCATTCGTGAAATAGTATACAAGGGTAACGGCTGCCGCTGGTCGGCGGCCGTTCCTTAAGTATAAAGGTAAGTAGTAGAAAGACAGGAGGTCAGGATATGGAGCATGATGTTTTGCTTGAAATGAAAAATATCAGCAAGGAGTTCCCAGGCGTTAAGGCGTTGGATAATGTTTCTTTGACCGTAAGAAGAGGAACGGTTCACGCACTGATGGGAGAAAACGGCGCTGGGAAATCTACATTGATGAAGTGCCTGTTTGGGATGTATGTAAAAGACGGCGGATCCATTTCTCTGGAAGGGAAAGAAATCAATTTCAAAAACTCCAAGGAAGCTTTGGAAAATGGTGTAGCAATGGTTCATCAGGAGTTGAACCAGGCCCTGAAACGTAGTGTTATGGACAATATCTGGCTGGGACGTTATCCCAAAAAAGGTCCGATGGTAGACGAAAAGAAAATGTATGATGATACAAAAGCACTTTTCGACAAACTGGAGATTGATGTTGATCCGAAGAGGATCATGAGCACTATGCCGGTATCACAGCGTCAGATGGCAGAAATTGCAAAAGCAGTTTCCTTTAATTCGAAAATTATCGTGTTCGACGAGCCAACATCTTCCCTGACGGAAGAAGAGGTAGAGCACTTGTTCAAAATTATAAATATGCTGAGAGATCAGGGATGTGGTATCATCTACATCTCCCATAAAATGGCAGAGATCCTCAGAATTTCTGATGACATCACAGTCATGCGAGACGGTACATGGGTAGCTACCAAACCGGCAAAAGAAATGACAATGGATGAGATCATCAGACTGATGGTAGGCCGTGAGCTGACAAACCAGTTCCCGCCAAAGACAAACAAACCGGGCGAAGTTGCTCTGGAAGTAGAAAACCTGACTGCACAGTACTCTCTGCTGCGTGATGTTTCTTTCAAAGTTCGCCGTGGTGAGATTGTTGGTCTGGCCGGTCTGGACGGAAGCGGACGTACCGAAACACTGGAGAACATCTTCGGTATTGCAACAAGAAAATCAGGAACAATCAAACTGGACGGTAAGGTTTGCACAAACCGCAACGCACGTGAATCTATCAAGAACGGTTTCGCCCTTCTGACAGAGGAACGTCGTGCAACCGGTATTTTCGGAATCCTCAGTATTCGTGAAAATACGGTTATCTCCAGCCTTAAGAAACATAAAAAGAAAGGTCTGTATCTGAGCGAGAAGTCCATGAGAGAGGATACTCAGTGGTCCATCGATGCGATGCATACCAAAACACCGACACAGGAAACAAAAATCCGTTCACTGTCAGGTGGTAACCAGCAGAAGGTTATCCTTGGACGCTGGCTGCTGACCAATCCGGAAGTACTGCTGCTGGATGAGCCGACACGTGGTATCGACGTTGGTGCTAAATACGAGATTTACCAGTTGATTCTGGATCTTGCAAATAAGAACAAAGTAGTTATGGTAGTTTCTTCTGAAATGCCAGAACTTCTGGGAATCTGTGACCGAATTCTCGTTATGTCCGGTGGACGTCTTGCAGGTGAAGTAAATGTCAGCGAGACGAACCAGGAAGAGATCATGACCCTTGCGGCAAAATATGTATAAGGAGGCTGAAGTAAGTGAGAGCATTTTCAAATTTAAAAGCAAGTATCGCAAATTATAAAACACTGGACAGCAAAGACAAGAAAACCTTCTGGAAAGAGGGATTCATCAACAACCTGATGTATATCTTGATCATCATTGCTGCAATCTATACATACACACAGAACCAAAAATTCCTGAGTGTATCTTCTATCGTAAATATTATTTCTCTGTCAGCTGCAAATATTCCGATCGCACTTGGTATCGCAGGATGTATCGTACTGACCGGTACCGACCTTTCTGCTGGTCGAGTTGTAGGTCTGACAGCATGTATTTCCGCATCTTTACTGCAGTCTATGGACTATGCAACAAAGATGTTCCCGAATCTTCAGCCACTGCCAATCCCGGTAGTAATCCTGATCGTTGTCGTTGTTGGTGGTATCGTAGGTTTCGTCAATGGATGGTTCGTAGCACAGTTTAAACTGCATCCATTCATCGTAACACTGGCAACTCAGCTGATTACATACGGTGTACTGCTTCTGTACATCATGATCAACGGAAACAATGGACAGCCTCTGTCAGGTCTGGACAATTCCTTCAAAAACTTCGTAACAGGAAGTTTAGTTAAATTCTTTGGCGTTCCAATCCCGAACTATGTTTGGTATGCAATTATCATGATTGCTTTCATGTGGTTCATGTGGAACAAAACAACATTTGGTAAAAATATGTTCGCTGTAGGTTCTAACCCGGAAGCAGCAAACGTATCTGGTGTAAGTGTATTCTGGACAACAATCGCAGTACATACCCTGGCTGGTGCTATGTATGGTATTACAGGTTTCATCGAGTCAGCACGTATCGGTTCCAACCAGGCCAACACAGGTCTGAACTACGAGTGTGATGCTATCGCAGCCTGCGTTATCGGTGGTGTATCTTTCGTAGGTGGTACTGGTAAGATCAGTGGTATCGTTCTTGGTGTATTCATCCTGAGAATTATCTTCGTTGCACTGCAGTTCCTCTCAATCAACCAGAGTATGCAGTACATCATCAAAGGTCTCATCATCCTGGTAGCTTGCTCTATCGATATGAGAAAATACCTGGTTCGTAAATAATTTTTTACAGAATCTCAAGGGCCGGACATATTGTTCGGCTCTTTTTTTTTCTTGATCGGAGAAAAAAAGAGCCTGTATTTGAACTGAAAATAGAAAAACGGATAAGTATTATCTATCTTTTCTGTTGGAAATGTGATATTATGATGTGGGTGTCAAAAGTCTCCAACTATGATGCCTACGGAACAATCCAGTATCAAAGAGGGCAAATATCTTTTGACCAGACATTATAATATGTGAAATACAGGCAAAAAGAGAGGAGCATAATATTATGAATGACAGAGCAAAGTATAAAGGACGTATGGCGATCTATGCCATGGCAGGCGTATATCTGCTGGCACAGGCCTACTATATGTATAAAGATATCCCGACCAGCAGCGGAACCGATAAAATACTGATGTCCATTTTTATGGTAGTGTTTGCTGTGATCGGTGCAGGGATGGTGATCATGGGAGTCACCAAGAGCTATAAAGCAATCAAAGAAGACTATAATGCAGTACCGGAAGAAGAAAAAAAAGAAGAAGAAGAAGCTTCCGAAGGTGAAGAAGCTGCTGTAGAAGCAAAAGAAACAGCAGAGCTGGAAGATAAAGCAGAAGAAAAAGAGGAAGATGCATCAGAGGATGCAGATGACAATAAGTAGAAAAATATAAAAATTGATACATGTAAACAGGACGCCGTATCGTTGCAAAACAATCTCCTGACACGCTTCGTTTCCTGTTCCGTTTGTGTCGTTTATGATCCGCCGTTCGCTGGAACTCGCAGCTTCGCTGCTCAGACACCGCTCGGCGGCGGAAACTAGACACAAACGGAACGACGGAAGCCTCGCTACCGTCAGAGCGATTTGTTTTGCGATGATACGGCTGTTTCTGTTTCACATCCAGTTTTTCTGCTCGACTTTTTTGGTACATCAGATATGAGGTGAATCCCGCATCTGAATGCCTCAGGCAAGTCAAAAACGTTTGGCAATGTGCAAAATGAACAATTCCAGGGAAGGCACTTTTACGTGCCCTTCGGGGAATTCGTTCATTTGCACATTCAATTTTTTTTAAATCATCATGGGGTTCTGTTTTACAAAAAAATTATATTGTTCATTTCCAAATTTGATCGTTATTGTGTTAGCCTGACATTTTACAAACTGTGAAAAAAAGTGCAACAAAAACGCCTTGCCTTTTTGTGCAAAATACTGAAAAACGGTAAAGTGCTTAGTGAAAAGATCGGTAAAATGCTGCAAAACCTATAAAAATACTATGTACAAAATATGAATAATATGGTAAAATTCTATTAAGAGTCCGATAAGATCGGACTGAAATTTTTGTTAGCATGTACCAACAGAGAGCTGCAGACTGCAGCTTCAAAAGATGCAAAAAGAAAGGAGCAAGAAGTATGAAGTGGAGAAAAGTTATGGCATTTTCCCTGGCGGCTTCCATGATCGCAGGACAGGCAGTAAGTGCAGCACCTGCAGCTGAAGCAGCATCCGAGTCTGCACTGCAGACGCAGGCAGACAGTAAGTCCAACACCAATGCCAGCTACACCGACCCGTGGACAAAAACAGCTGTCCCAAATCAGGCCGCAAAAGTAACATCCGACGTGGACAAAACAAAATTCACGCACAAAGAATGGACCGGAGAAACCTATACCGATGTGGATGGCAATCAGGTCAAAGCAGCAGATGTATATGGCATCAACACAGAACCGGCAAGCACTTTTGCAACGACCAATGTGGTGTATGACAGCGTAGACAAAGCAATCAAAGGTGCAAAAGATTACGACAAAGCAGCGTCAAAATATGTACAGTTCTTAACAGGGAAGGATCAGGCAGACTGGTCACTTGTTGTGTTACAGAATCAGGCACTCGCACAGGGTGATGCATACAAAAATTTCTATAAAACCGACTACAAAGCAACGACGAACGACTGGAAAACAAATCTGCAGCTTCCTTGCAGCTGGACGAGACAGGGATTTGATTTTTCTATCTATACCAATGTAACTATGCCTTGGCAGTCAAAATATGACAGTAATGTCAGTGCCCCGAATGCACCGGCAAATTATAACCCGGTAGGTCTTTACCGCAAGACTTTTAAGGTGACCGATGACATGAAGGCAGCAAACGGAAGAGTTTATCTTTCCTTCCAGGGCGTAGAATCTTCCTATTATGTATATGTAAATGGCAAAGAAGTAGGATACAGCGAGGACAGCTACAGTCCACATAGCTTTGATATTACCGATTATCTGACAACAGACGGAAGCGACAACCTTCTGGCAGTTGAAGTTCACAAATTCTGTGACGGTACCTGGATGGAAGATCAGGATATGTATTATGATGGCGGTATTTTCCGTGATGTATACCTGTATTCTGCACCGCTGGTACATATCCAGGACTATAAAGTAGAGACAGATTTCGATGAGAACTACGAAAATGCAACGATGAAGCTGAATGTAACCGTAGCAAATGCTTCCAAGGCAGCAGCAGAAGGTTATAAAGTGGATGTACGTCTTTATGATCAGGACGGAAAGATGTTTGTCAACGATATGACGATGGATCTGGATACCGTTCCGGCAGCAGACGGTGATACCGACGGCAGCGTTTCGACAGCTGGCAGCAAACTGGTTCTTTCACCGGAACTGTGGTCTGCTGAGACGCCGAATCTGTACACGATGGTTCTGTCCCTGTACGATTCCAAGACAGGCACCTACATGGGAAGCGTTTCCCAGCAGCTTGGATTCCGTGAGATCGAGTTTACAAAATCAGAAGTAGATACAAATGGTAATCGTATCACAACCGATTCTGAGTACAAACCGATCACGATCAACGGTAAACAGCTTCTGCTCAAAGGTACAAACCGTCATGATACCGATCCGGAATACGGCAAATATGTACCGCATGAGACACAGGAAGAAGATATCAAACTGATGAAACAGTACAACTTAAATGCACTGCGTACCTCTCACTACAGCAACGACGAGTATCTGTATTATCTGTGTGATAAATACGGTATTTACGTGATGGGTGAGACCAACCTGGAATCTCATGCACTGATGGATCAGGGAGAAAAACAGGTAAACTTCAAGAACCTGGCAATGGATCGTACGGTTACCGCATTCAACAGACTGAAAAACCGCACTTCCATCGTTATGTGGTCAACCGGAAACGAAAATTATTACAGCAGCAGTGCTTCTTATGCAAATGGCATGTTCTATGATCTGATCTGGTACTTCAAGAACAACGACAGTACAAGACCGATTCATTCAGAATCTTCGGATGGAAACAATGGAACCGATATGCGAAGCAATATGTACCCAAGTGTTGATACCCTGTATTCTAGAGCAGCAGCAAATATGCCATATGTTCTGTGTGAATATGACCATGCGATGGGTAATGCGGTTGGTAACCTGAAAGAATACTGGGATGCGATCCGTTCTTCCGACAATATGCTCGGCGGATTTATCTGGGATTGGGTTGACCAGTCCAGAATCTTAAGCCTTGACAATCTGCCACAGTCTTACGTTGTAACAGAAAAGAAAGACGGCGTGGTAGGATCTGCAAGCATTTCTTCTGTCGATGAAAATCCGGACAGCGGAGCACTGACCGGCAAGAGTGCAAATGGTTATGCACTGTTTGAGAGCGATAAATACAACGAAGCACTTTCCGGAAGCGGCAAGAGCTTTACCGTAGAAGTTATCTGCAAACCGGAATCGGACGGAGCAGATAAAGTCCTGATCGCAAAAGGTGACTATCAGTTTGCATTAAAGACAAACAGCAGTAAACAGCTGGAGTTCTTTGCTTACTATAACAACAACTGGAATTCTGTGACAGCGAAAAAACCGGATAACTGGGTAGGAAACTGGCATCAGGTTGTTGCAACTTACGATAAAGGTGCGATCAAGATCTACTGTGATGGAGAGCTGGTTGGAAGCGGAAACGGAAATACAACCATTGCATCCAGCAGCGTAGCACTGGGAGTAGGATGCAGTGCTGACAACGGCAGAACCTTTGACGGTGAAATTTCTATGGGCCGCGTTTACAGCAGAGCACTGTCCCTGGAGGAGATCAATGCTCAGAACAGCACGACACCGGCAATCACAGAGAAATCTGATGATGTACTTCTGTGGGCAGATTTTGCAGGACTGACCGTTGATGAATCTTCCAAACCATATGATTACTATGCAGAGAAAGATGCTCATGCAAATCTGTACTCTGATGAAATCAAAGGCAACTTCTATGGATACGGCGGAGACTCCGGCGAAAGCCCGAACGACAACTCCTTCTGTGTAAACGGTCTGGTATCTCCGGATCGAGATGTTCAACCGGAACTTTATGAAGTAAAATATCAGTATCAGAGCGTATGGTTTAGCACAGATGACAGCATGCTGCTCGGCGAGACCATCGATGTTTACAATGAAAATAACTTCCTGAATCTGAATGATTTTGACGTGAAATGGACACTGACGGAAGACGGAAAAGAGATTGGCTCCGGTAAACTTTCAGCGGAAGATACCAACATCGCAGGCAGAGAGAGCGGAAGCATCAAAGTTCCGTATCGTGCATCTATGCCGGAAGAAAAGAAAGCAGGAGCAGAGTATTATCTGAACCTGTCTGTACAGCTCAAAGAGGATACCGAATGGGCAAAAGCAGGACACGAAGTTGCTTACGAGCAGTTCCAGATCCCGGCAGAAGTTACAAAAGTAGAACCGACGATCAACACAAACGTAACCGTAGATGACAGTGCAGAAGATGTGATCAAAGTTTCCGGTACCGATTTCAGCTTTGAAGTAGAAAAAGCAACCGGAACACTGAAAAATTATGTATACAAAGGTGAGACTCTGCTGACAAGCGGACCGGTTCCGAATTACTGGAGAGGTATTCTCAACAATGATAACGGTAACTACGACGGAAACTGGAAGAATGTCAACAAAAATGTAACGGCTTCTGATATTGCGGTCGGAACAAACGATGCAGGACAGAAGAGGATCCGTGTGACACTGGCAAGTGCAAGCCAGGCAAACCTGAAACAGACCATGGTTTATAAGGTAGACGGAAGCGGTGCAGTGACGGTAGATGCAACCGTAGACGCAACCGGAACAAGCCTTGGACGTTATATCCGTATCGGTACTGTTATGGAACTGCCGGAAGGATATGAAAACGTAGAATGGTATGGTAACGGCCCGGTAGAGGCTATGTGGGACAGAGAAGATTTCGCAACGGTTGGAAGATATAGCAACACCGTATCCGGAATGTTCTATCCGTACCTGGATACACAGGATACCGGTACCGTAACCGGAGTAAAATGGATCAGCGTAACCAACCCATCTGCAAAGAGTGCAATGGCAATCGCAGCAACTGATACGGTAGAAGCGTCTGCATTGCATTTCACAGTAGATGATCTGGATCAGGCACAGCATCCATATGAACTGACCAAACTGGATTCCACGATCCTGACAGTAAACTATCGTTCACAGGGAACCGGAAACAAGAGCTGCGGTCAGGATACACTTTCCGCATACCTGCTTCCAAATAACAAAGCTTATACTTATGAGTACACCATGGTACCATATACCACAAATGACAGCGATCCGATGGATGTAACACGTGCATACCGCACCGTAGCATCTGTTTCTGAGGATGATATCATCAAAGCAGCAGCAGAAGAACTGAATGCTAAGATTGATGAAATTGATGAACTTTATGTACAGAGAGCCAGTGATGCAACAGAACTTCAGAACATGCTCGTATCTTACAATGCACTGGCAGAAGAAGGTAAGGCTCTGGTAGGTGAACTCCGTTATCAGAAACTGCAGGAGGCAATCGCACTGGCAAAGAAATTTGCAGAGACGGAAGATGCAGCGGTTGTTGTACAAGACAAGAGTGCAAATCATTATGATATGGATATCAGTGCAGCAGCTACAGCAAATATTGCAGAAAAAGACGGCGAAATTAGTCTGAAAGGGTATGCAGATGTAACCGGAGAAACAGCAGATGAAACCTTCAACAGTCTGATCGGGGGAAATAAAGCCTTTACAATTGAAGCTGTATTTAATCCGAATAATGTAGGATACAATGGTGCTGACTACAATATGATCGCATCAAAAGGTGACAGCAGTGCGGCATTCCGTGTTTCTGAGCAGACGGTGTACTTCTTTATCAAGAATACGAATGGAAGCTGGAAGATCGTACAGGTTCCTCTTACTTCAGAAGAAATGAACCAGTGGCTGCATGTAGCAGCAGTTTACGATGGAAACAATATTTCTGTTTATGTAGAAGGAAAAGAAATGGTAACCACACAGAATGTGGGAAGCGTAGCTACAACGACCTATCCGCTTGGTATCGGATATTGTCCGGAGACACAACGTCTTTCTTCCGGATATCTGAAGAACATCCGCGTTTACTCAGCAGCACTGAGCAAAGATGATCTGGATAACGGAACTTACAAAGCAGACAACGAAAAGACGGTACTGTGGTATGACTTCGATGAGTATAAATACAATAACATCGATATGTCTGCAACGGGTGTACATGTTTCGACAGATGCTCTGGAACTGAAAGAGGCAGAAAGTGCACAGGTAAGTGCAGCAATCGCACCTTACTATGCAAAAGGTGAAATTGTATTTACATCAGAAGATGAAACAGTAGCAACAGTAGATGAAAAAGGTAATGTAACAGCAGTCAAAGCCGGTGAGACCAAGATCAAAGTTTCGGTAAAAGACAGCGATGTATATGCAGAGATTTCCGTAAAAGTAAACGGTGAACCGGTTGTGGAAAAACCAATCACAGGAGTTTCTGTAAAAGCAGACAAGAGCGAACTGAAAGTCGGCGAAACTGCAAAACTGACCGCAGTGATCACTCCGGAAGATACTACAGACAGCAAAGATCTGAAATATGAATCCAGTGATAAAGCAGTCGCAGAAGTCAGTGATGCAGGTGTGGTAACCGCAAAGGCAGCAGGAAAAGCAGTGATTACCGTAAGCAGTGCGGCAAGATCGGATGTGAAAGCAACGGTTGAGATCAACGTAAAGGCAAAGGATAACGAGCTAGAGACCAAAGAACCGGAAACAGAAACAAAAGCTCCGCAGACCGAGACAAAGGCTCCGGAGACAGAAAAACCAGATGTACCGAAGAAAGTTCCGGCAAAAGGATCTGTTCATAAGAGTGCTGACGGCAAACTGGCATTCAAAGTAACAAAATCAGATGCTAAGAATGGTACGGTAACAGTAAGCAAGCTTCTGAAGAAAACGGTCAAGACTGTAACGATTCCGGCAACGGTGACCATTGACGGATACACCTTTAAAGTAACCGCAGTTGCAAACAATGTATTCAAAAATGCATCCAGACTGAAGAGCGTTGTGATCGGAGCAAATGTCAAGAGCATTGGCAAGAGCAGCTTCTACAAATGCAAGAAACTGGCAACGATCACCTTCAAGGGAATCAAAGCACCGGGCGTTGGAAAGAATGCATTCAAGTCCGGAAAATCAAAAGTAACGGTGAAAGTACCGAAGAAGATGAAAAAATCACAGCTGAACAAGCTGAAAAAAGCTCTGAAAAAAGCAGGCGTAAAGAAGGCATCTTATAAGAAAACAAAATAAGGATGCAATTGTCCTTTGTGTCAGGGCGATTCGCAGGCATCATCCAGGATGAAAAGCTGCAAAACAAAAACAGAGTCCCGTTTTTGGGACTCTGTTTTTGTTACAGCAGTTCAGGATATCCAGGCATGTATGTCTCTGAAAGCCGTGGATCAGCGGATAAACCACACCTGGTCTTTTCGAAGCCTTCGGGATGCAAACCATGCACACAGTCCGGTGAATGCTCCGGTGAGAATTCCGCTGATGGTCAGCATCGGCAGATAAACAAGAATACTTGCCGAGCGAAGGATCACCATGGCGATACAGATCTGACCGAGGTTATGGAAAAGGGCACCGATCACACTGATAAAAGGGATGTGCTTTTTCCCGAGCAGCCGAAAGAGCAGTGCCATGGCCACGAAACAGAACAGACCGCCGCACAGGCTGTAGGAGAAGGATACCATCTGCCCGGTCACCATGCTGGCGATCAGGATACGCATCAGAAGTACGCACAGAGCATCCTTCCAGGTAGCATAATACAGAAGCCACAGCGTAACGACATTGGCAAGTCCCAGCTTGATCCCGGGGATCGGGGCGAGCGGCGGCAGCATTGCCTCCACCACAAAAATCGTCAGGGCAATGGTCGTGTACATTGCCAGAAACGTCATATGTTTTACTTTCATACAAAACTCCATTCCGTCGCCCGATCGGGCGACATAGTTTGACAAAACTAACTGCATTATAACAAAACATACGAACACTGGCAAGAGACTTCGGCGGAACTTTGGAGAAATATTGGAGCAGCAGTGAGACGTCTCACATACACTCGGCTTTACGATGTTAAGAAAGGGATGCAACTTTAAAATTATTTAATAGCCAGTTTATTGATTTTCTGCGGGCGGAGTATTAAGATGAGTCAAGAGACAAAAATCACGTATGACCCATCGCGTTTTCTGATATAGCCTCAGGCGGATCAGAGAGGTGTAAAAGAAAGAGAAAGATAAGGTCAAAAGAAAGGCCGGGTCAGAAGAAAGGGTATAGTATGAGACAGAAATTCGAAAAATTTATGCAGGGCAGATATGGAATCGACCATTTTTCCAGGTTTTTACTGGTGGGAGCACTGGTATGCATCCTGCTTTCCGGTCTGCTGCGGGCATCGGCACTGAACTATGTCAGCTGGATTCTGCTGATCTGGATGTATTACCGCATGTTTTCTAAAAATATCCGGAAACGATGCGAAGAAGAGCGTATGTATATGGACACAAAAGAGAAGGTTGTCCGGTTCTGCAAAGGGGACAAAAGTGTGATCAGCGATTCCAAAACACACAAAATCTACCGCTGTCCGCATTGCAGACAGAAAATCCGTGTCCCGAGAGGGAAGGGAAAAATCGAGATCACCTGTCCTTCCTGCCGCAGTAAATTTATCAAACGGACCTGATTCTTGCAGTTTTTGCATGAATTTGCTAAAAATTGCAGGAAATATGCTTGTGCATCACAGAAAAAAGTATTATACTTAGAAACATATCAAAAATATTTTGTCAGACTGTTGTACCAGTATTTATGGATTGAAAAAGCAGCAGGTAAGGCGTCAGGAGGATAACATGGGAAAAAATATTGACTGGTCAAATCTTGGATTTGGCTATGTAAAAACAGACTATCGCTATGTATCAAATTTTAAAAACGGTGCCTGGGATGAGGGTACATTAAGTACCGATGACATGGTTACAATCAGTGAGTGTGCCTGTGTATTGCAGTATGCACAGACGGTATTCGAAGGTATGAAAGCATATACAACAGAAGACGGACGCATCGTTGTATTCCGCCCGGACCTCAACGCAGAGCGTATGGAGAATTCCGCAAAAAGACTGGAAATGCCTGTATTCCCGAAAGATCGTTTCGTAGATGCAATCGTAAAACTGGTAGAAGCCAATGCAGATTATGTACCGCCATACGGATCAGGTGCTACTTTATATATCCGCCCGTACATGTTCGGAACAAATGCAGTTATCGGTGTAAAACCGGCTGATGAATACCAGTTCCGTGCATTCTGTACACCGGTCGGACCGTACTTCAAGGGCGGCGTAAAGCCGATCACGATCCGTGTCAGCGATTTCGACCGTGCAGCACCAAGAGGAACCGGACATATCAAAGCAGGTCTGAACTATGCCATGAGCCTGCATGCGATCATGGATGCACACCGTCAGGGATTTGACGAGAACATGTATCTGGATCCGGCTACAAGAACCAAAGTAGAAGAGACAGGCGGAGCAAACTTCCTGTTCGTTACAAAAGACAACAAGGTCGTAACTCCGAAGTCAGACAGTATTCTGCCTTCTATCACACGCCGTTCTCTTGTTTATGTTGCAAAAGAATATCTGGGACTGGAAGTAGAAGAAAGAGAAGTTTACTTCGATGAAGTAAAAGATTTCGCAGAATGTGGACTTTGCGGAACAGCCGCTGTTATCTCACCGGTTGGAAAGATCGTAGATCACGGCAAAGAAATCTGCATGCCAAGCGGTATGACAGAGATGGGACCGGTTACCAAAAAACTGTATGAGACACTGACCGGTATCCAGATGGGTCGTCTGGAAGCACCGGAAGGATGGATTAAGGTAATCCGCTAACGGAAATTACATTTTGTTTACAAAAATTAGAAGATTTTAAGAACCGCTCTTTGTTATAGTAATAGCGAGGGGTGGTTCTTTTGGGTTGCCGCAGGCAGCACCGCGACAGGAGGACTGTATGAGAATTGTACTTGCATCCGCTTCGCCGAGAAGGCGTGAGCTTTTAGAACAGGCCGGAATCGATTTTGAGATACTGATCGGCAGTACCAGAGAATGTATCACAAAAGAAGAACCGGGAGAGATCGTTGAAGAACTGTCACTTGCAAAAGCAAAGGGAGTTGCAGAAGCCGTGACAGGAGATGCTGTGATCATCGGGGCAGATACGATCGTTGCCAAAGGAAACAAAGTACTTGGGAAACCAAAAGATGCCGAAGATGCACATCAGATGCTTGCCATGCTTCAGGGAGAGAAGCATCAGGTTTATACGGGCGTGACACTGTTACAGAAAAAAGGGGATGAAAGGATCATCCGGTCATTCCATGAAAGGACCGATGTCTTTATGACATCGATGAGTGATCAGGAGATCGAAGCGTACATTGCCACCGGGGAGCCGTTTGACAAGGCAGGCAGTTATGGAATACAGGGACGTGCAGGAATTTTCGTAGAAAGAATTGAAGGAGATTATTATAACGTGGTCGGACTTCCGATTTCCAGACTCTGCCGGGAACTGAAGAGCCTGGAAGCGGAGGATGACCGGAAAGAATGAAAGCAGGGTAACTGCACCGATGGCGGGCAGTTATAAAATGTAGAAGTACGGGGGCAGAGAATTATGGCAAACCGCATTCTTGTGGTAGAGGATGATACGGCGATTTCAGAGCTGATCTGTATGAATCTGGAAGTGACCGGCTACGAAGTGGTTCCGGTTCTGGATGGCAATGAAGTTGAGGGAACACTGGAGAAAGAGGAGAATTTTGACCTGGCACTGCTGGATATTATGCTGCCGGGCAAAGACGGCTTTGAACTTCTCGAAGTTATGAAAGAACATGGCATACCGGTCATTTATATCACGGCTAAGGCAGATGTAAATTCCAAGATCAAGGGACTGAGATCGGGAGCAGAGGATTATATCGTCAAACCGTTTGAGGTTCTGGAGCTGCTGGTGCGTGTGGAAAAAGTGCTGGAGCGTACCGGAAAGCAAAAAGAGATCATACAGGTGAAAGATCTGGAGATCCATTTATCAGAGCATAAAGTGACCAGAAACGGGCAGACAGTCAGTCTGAAGCCGATGGAATATGATCTGCTGGTATTACTGGCAAAGAATAAAAATGTGGCATTTACCAGAGAACAGATGCTGAATGAAGTATGGGGCAGCAATTATCTGGGTGAGACAAGGACGATCGATGTACATATCGGACAGCTTCGCAGGAAACTGGATCTGTCGGATGTCATCAAGACCATTCCGAAGATCGGATATCGACTGGAGGAGTACTGTGAAAGAAAGTAGAGGACAGCCAATAAATGGCGC
>UMCM01024470.1_pt1 | contig 23819 bp, 19 predicted proteins | sample 1964231 | NCBI WGS metagenome assembly UMCM01 (sample SAMEA4835968, study PRJEB28245) | human gut metagenome | biome: gut microbiome; material: fecal sample | place: Denmark | collected 2008
GGCACTGTAACATTATGTTCAATTCATTCTGTAACCAATATGCCCATTTGCTTCCTCCTGATGCAAAGGAGGGGTTGAACAGAGAAATTGGTGCCATAGGACAACTTAGGTATTTATGCCAGGTTTGCAAGGAAGCTAACCAGAAAATCTATCTCTTTATCGACGAGTACGACAACTTTACAAACACAATCCTTGCCAACGAGGAGCATCTGGAGCGATACCGCAACCAGACTCATGGAGAGGGTTATCTACGTCGCTTCTTCAACACCATCAAGGGTGCAGCCGGCTCGGCTTTGGGACGTGTCTTCGTCACGGGTGTAAGCCCTGTCACTATGGACGACCTCACCAGTGGCTTCAACATCGGCACGAATTACTCGCTAACTCCACAATTCAATGAGATGACGGGATTCACCGAGGAGGAAGTGCGGGAGATGTTGGGCTATTACTCAAGCGTCTTGCCGTTCAACCATACCGTAGATGAGCTCATCACCGTGATGAAGCCATGGTATGACAACTATTGTTTTGCCGAGGAATGCTATGGAGAAACCACCATGTATAATTCCGTGATGGTGCTCTACTTCTTGGATAATTACATCCGAAGCTATTACAAAATTCCAAAGAACATGGTGGAGAGTAATGTTCGCACGGATTACAGTAAGCTGCGCATGCTTATCCGTCACGACAAGGAGTTCGCCCATGACGCCAGTGTCATCCAGCAGTTGGTCACCAAGGGATACGTTACAGGCAAGCTCGTAGAAAATTTCCCTGCCGACCATATCAACGACCCAGACAACTTCGTGAGCCTACTCTTCTATTTCGGCATGGTGACGATAGATGGAGAATATAAAGGCGAAACAAAGTTTGTCATCCCTAACGAGGTGGTGCGCGACCAGATGTACACCTATCTTCTCGACACCTACAAGGAAAACAACTTGGTATACGATACTTATAACAAGACCCAGTTGGAGAGCAAACTGGCTTACGATGGCAACTACAAGGCTTATTTCGAGTTCATTGCTGATAGCCTGAAACGCTATTCTTCGCAGCGTGACAAGCAGAAAGGCGAGGCTTTCGTGCATGGTTTCACCTTGGCGATGGCAAGCCAGTGCCGCTTCTATCGCCCTATCTCCGAGTTGGACAATGATGGCGGCTATGCCGACATCTTCCTCTCCCCTCTTTGCGACATCTACAAGGACATGGTGGACAGCTACATCATCGAACTGAAATATTGCAAGACGAGCACCACGGACCAGCAAGTGAAAGAACTCCTCAAGGAAGCCTCTGCGCAAATCACCCGTTATGCCGATAGCGACATAGTGAGAGATGCCGTAAAGACCACCCATCTACACAAGCTCGTAGTGATGTATCGAGGGGCAGAGATGGTGGTTTGCGAGGAAATCGAATGATGGCATTAATCATCAGTACATGGTTGTACTAAAGATACAGAATCATAATATACAAAAACAACCGCCGCATATCCTGACTATTCGGATATGCGGCGGTTTTACCTTTCGGCACCTAAACACATTATATAGGTGTTGCATTCCTACCCTAAAAGTGCTCCAGTCAGGGCACTGTGCCGTAAGCAAGCATTTTGGAGGTATCGGGGTATTTATCGAATATCAGGATTTTTTTAGAAACGGCACTCGTAAAATCTCGTCACCCTTCATCTTTCCGCCAGAATCCCCTGTGTTTATTGGGGGTTCCGAGGGATAGAAGGGCAAGTTCTCAATAGAAGCGTAAGTACAAAATATAAGAAAGCGCTTTATTAACATCTAATGATGCGCATCGTTAGGTGCTAATAAAGCGCATCGTTAGATGTTAATGATACGCATCGTTAGATGTTAATGATGCGCATCGTTAGATCATGCAGATCTCATATAAGCTATATCATTGAAAATCAACAAATTACGTTCCATTTTTAAGACAGCAATTTTCCGTCTGATGGAAGATGCTCTCAAAGCTGTGCAATATTTCTCTTGATCCACAACTTGAAGAATGGATCGTTAAAGGAAATTATATCACCATCCACATCTATAAAATCACGAGCTACCAATGCCTTCTTAACACCCTGCACATTTGCAGAACTTTCCAAGTGATACTCACTCAGAACCTCCCGACGAGAAAGACCGGTATTGATACCATTTGCCACAGCAATGAGGAAATTTTTCTGGTAAACCGTCATGGTTTCCATATCACGCTGATAGAACAGACGATTCTGATCCAAAAGTTCATCAATCGCTTGATCTATCATCTGATCCGCAACGTCAGGACTTGCTTTGTACCAGATGAGCCAAGCCAGATGTTGGACGAGCGAAGAGAGGTTCTCTGAGATACGACAAATCTTGATAGCCTGTTTCTCCGTTATATGCTTCCCTGTTTTCTTTTTTTTACAAAAAAGTAATAATCTTTTTAGTAAGAACTTTATTACTAATTAACTATTTACTAATTATACAACTGAGGCTAAGATTTTTCTCAATTCCTCCTCATACTGTACTGCATCCTCAAAGCAGATGGCCTGCATTCCGAATTTTCGGGCTGCTTCTACATTTTCCATTCTGTCGTCTGCAAAAAGGCATTCTTCTGGCAGTAGAGAATACTTCTGGCAAAGGCGCTCGTAAATCGCCTGGTCTGGCTTGATGATCTTTTCCTCAGACGAAATGACCTGTCCTTCCAATAGTTGGAAAATCGGATATTGCGCCATTGTCTCGTGACACTTGGTACACCAGTTGGAAAGACCATAAAGATGATAACCTTCTGACTTCAATTGAGCCAGCAGGTCTCGCATCCCCTCCTTTTCGCCACGCACAAATTCATTGAAGCGCTGGGCTACCACCGCAATCTCGTTCTTATATTGCGGCATGATCTGCTGCATTTTACAGAAGGTGTCCTCAAAAGAGTCTCCCCGATCCATATTTTCATTCCACTTACCGTCTATCAGAAGATGATAGAATTCTTCTGCCTGTTCGTGGGTCTTGAATATCTGGTCAAGAGTTTCAAAGTATTCGTAATCTACGAGCACTTTGCCGAAATCAAAAATCAAATTCTTTATCATAATCAATCTTGAATAAAAAAAGGGCGATTTCTTACCCAAATCCCTGTTTTCGAAAGAGATTTGGGTAAAGAACCGCCTTCTTATTTCAGTATAACTTCATCTTTTCTCACTTCATATTCCAAACCTGGAACCAAGTTTTTCAAGACATTCATGGCACCCGAAAGGGTTTCACCACGGTTGAAATGAACTGTAACCTTCGTGTTCTTATAACGCTGTGGACGGAAGGAGAATTTTACTCCGTATGCATCGCCCATTATCTGAGCAGCTTCTGCGAGAGTTACGTCATTGAGATCTATCTGCTTGTTTCTCCAGCCCAGACCATTATTCCCCTTGGAAACCTGGCGGAGATTTACCGACTTGGTCTTTACATTATAAACCAGCTGGTCGTCTGGATTCATACTATATACCTTGTCCTCACCTACAATTCTGAGTTCTATCTTACCCGTTTTGAGCGTAGTAGTAACTTCCTCGTCGGTAGTATAAGAAGAAACCGAGAATGAAGTACCCAAATCAGTAATCTCAAAGTGAGGAGTGCTGACATGGAACGGATGCTTGTCATCATGCTTGATATCGAAGAAAGCCTCACCTGCCAAGAACACCTTTCGCTCCTTGCCTTCAAAAGAAGCAGGATAGAGGAGCACAGAACCCTGACTGAGTTTCACCTTCGTTCCATCAGTCAAAGCCAATGTTTTAGATTCACCTTTTATCGTATGTTCCTGCATCATCGCTATAGCCTGTGATGCTTTCAGATCATTACGCATCTGAACATAGATCTTGCCGAAGACGACAAGCATAACCAGCGGAATGACAAGAGCAGCCACTCTTTGCCAAGTGAAGATTTGGAATGTTTTACCCTTACTACTATCAATGTCTTTCCTGAAAAGCCGTTTATAAGCAGTTGAGATTTCCTCTTCGTCCATATATGCAGAGTCTGCCTTATCCCACAAAGTACGCAAGGCCTCATCTTCCTCCTTCTCATCTTTCGAATCCGATAATCTCTGTAAGACCCTTTCCTTTATTTCGTCTGATACGACATGTTCTGAATAATAATCTATGATATCCTTAATCTTCGTTGCCATATTTTTACCTGTAATTTCTTTTTAAGACATTTTTCAAAGATGTTACACCCAATGCAATTGCAATAAAATCATCAAATATAAGGCTTTTTTGATTTCTTTAAGAGCTAAATTGAGATGATTTTCTACGGTTTTCTTCTGCAATCCCAACTGTTGGGCTATCTCTTCGTTCTTAAGATGCTGCTCCCGGCTCATGCGGTAGATGGTCTGTCGCTGCTGGGGCATGTTCTCCACAATCATGTCGATAAGCAGTTGGGTGTCCTTGGCCACAACTTCCTCATGCGGCGAGGCGATGTTGGCACATTGGTCAGGCAAGAAATCGATGTCTATCGGAATCACTCGCTTGGTGGAAATATAATTGATAACGGTATATTTCGCCAATATAAAAAGGTAGGAATCGAAGTCTTTGATTTCCGCGAATTTCTGGCGCTTCCTCCAGATTTTCTCAAAGATAATCTGGCAAACGTCGTCGGCATCATCCATGTTTTTCAGCAACATGGAGACGAAGCGATGCACTTTAGGATAAAACTTGCGGAACATAATGCCGTAAGCTTTTTCATCGCCCTGAGACATGAGTAATATTACTTCTTTTTCGATTTCCATTTAAATAGGTTTTCTACGTGTTTTTATAATGCGCAGCATGCTGCTGGAGAGCATTACATAAATTAAGCAATTGCAAAGATAATACAAATAAACGAATTCTCCATTCTTTTTGATAAGAAAATTGCGTTACAATTGAAAAATGTATTATCTCAAGAGATTTGACAGGAGAAAATTTTAAACAAAAAATGACTTTGACTGGATACAGCAACAGGAATTTTGTTATTATCTCATAAAAAACATATAAATTGCCTTAAAATCAAGGAAAATGAAATCACGTATCGAGATTTTTACTATATTTGCAAATAGTTTTTTCGGAAACTAACCTAAAATCAGAGTGAATTGATAATCCAGTAATAACAACTTAAAATTAGAGATGATGAAGAAATTATTTTTAATGGCAGTTATCATGCTGTCTTCTGTAAGTATTTTTGCTCAGAGCAGAGTGGGTACTACAACTATCCAGCCTAAGATCGGTTTGAACGTTTCTTCCGTAGGTGATGGAGACTGGAAAGCTGGTTGCGTATTCGGTGCAGAATTGCAGCACCAGTTTAATGCGAAGGCTGCCATCGCTGGTGGACTTCTCTATTCCTTCCAGGGAACGAAACATGATGAATATTCTTGGAATCCAGGATATTTGAACATTCCTATCACACTCAACTATTATGTTGCCCGCGACTTCGCACTCAAGGCAGGTATTCAGCCTGCATTCATGGTTGCCAAGGACGAGGCTAAGCATGTCAACACCTTCGACTTTGCAATTCCTGTGGGAATGTCTTACGAGTTCAACAACTTCGTACTGGATGCTCGCTACAACATCGGTGTCACAAAGGTTCCAAAGTATGGCGATGGCTACACCAACGTGCTCCAGCTGACCATTGGTTATAAATTCAAGCTGTAAGATATAGAATACTCTTATACATAAACTTTTATACTCATAAATCCCAAGCCGGCTTTTCTGCTGACTTGGGATTTGCTTTTCCTGAAATCCGTGATTATCCGTGATGTAACCTTAATCGATATCTTAATAATCCGTGATATATCCTTTCGTAAACATATCGTAGGACAGAGCTTCCAGTTCGGCAAGCGTCATGTGCTCTACGGCATGTTCTATCTTGCGAATCAGTTCATCTCTCTTGAAATCGTCGTTATCGCTCAGGCGCGATGTAAATCTATTGCTCATCGATTTTTAATGTTTAATGTGTAATGTTTAATATTTACTTCGTTCATAGACATCAATGACATTGCCATCATATTCCTCATGGGTGAGCAGACGGACATCGTGAGGAAGGCGAGGAGCCTCGGTGCCTTTTTCCACAGATTTCCCGACTGCTGTTTCCACCCTAATTTCATCCCAAAGTCCTGCATCAAGGAAAGCCTGATGGGTGATGGCACCTCCCTCCACTATAAGAGATTGCACCTTATTAATATATAGGTGGTTCATCATCTGATCCAGCACGCCGGTCTTTCCCTGAGAGAAATCCAAGCCCTCGAAACAAGGGTGATTTCTGTCGATGACCAGTCGCAGAGGATCCTTACCGCTCCAGTCACGCACATTCAACTGACTATGGTCGCGCTCATCGGTGATTCTACCTACCAGGATGGCATCGTTCTCGGCACGCAGTTTGTGGGAAAGCATCTTGGTGAAAGGAGAGGAAATAGCCATTCCCTTACCTCCGTCATCGAGAAAACCGTTGACTGTCTGCGCCCATTTCAAAATCACGTAAGGGCGCTTATGGGTATTATAAGTGATGAAGCGCTTGTTGAGTTCGAGACATTCCTTCTCCAGTACGCCCACCGTCACTTCGATGCCAGCCTCGCGGATTTTCTGAATGCCACGCCCCTGCACCTTGGCAAACGGATCTATACAACCGCAGACACATCTTTTCACTCCTTTCTTTACTACGAGGTCGGCACAAGGAGGTGTCTTGCCGTAATGCGAACAGGGTTCGAGACTCACGTAAATAGTGGCTTCATGCAGCAGCGGCTCATCCTCCGGTCTGACAGAGGCAAAGGCATTCACCTCAGCATGTCCCTCGCCGCAGCGCACATGATAGCCCTCGCCGATAATTCTTCCGTCGGCACTCACAATGACGGCTCCCACCATCGGATTGGGTTTTGCATTCTGCCTTCCGTTCTTTGCCAACTGCAGGCAGCGGCGCATAAACATTTCATCTATCTCCTGCAGAGAGAGTGGCTCTCCCGTCCAAGGATCCTGAAAAGAGACTGCTTTCTGCCCCTTATCTGCATTCTGCTCTATATTTCTTTTTTGCTCCATATCTATTTTTTTCTTCCCTTTTGATCTTATTCTCAATAAAATTATGTACTTTTGCCAGTGAATTCAATGAAAGTCAAACAAGGCTCATTAAAATGAAAACTTATCAACAACTTTGGCAATCCCTCACTCCACTCTATGAGACTGGCGAAGCGCAAGCTATCGTCCGCACCGTACTCGACGTGAAATACGGAATGACTTTGACCGACATAATCTGCGGCAAAGTTAATGAATTATCTGCAGATGAAGAAAGAAATCTGGAAGAAATTGTAGAAAGACTGCAAAATGGCGAACCGGTACAGTATGTGCTGGGCAAAGCCGACTTTGCTGGAAGAACCTTCCATGTAGAGCCGGGTGTGCTGATTCCGAGACCCGAAACGGCGGAACTCTGTGAATGGATGGCGAAATCTGCCTCTCCTCAACCAAGAATCATGGACCTCTGTACAGGCTCTGGCTGCATTGCCATTACCCTGAGTCTTGAGATTCCTAATTCGGAAGTATTAGGAATAGACATTTCCGACTGCGCCTGCAGAATTGCCACAGAGAATGCCAAGTTGTTGTCTTCTAAAGCATACTTTGAGAAAATGGATGTCTTTAAACTGCTTAAAAGGTATAGGAAAGATACAAAAGATTCTCCCGAAGTGGATATGATCGTGAGCAATCCTCCTTATATCTGCGAGAAAGAAAAGATAGACATGGCAAAGAATGTCTTGGATTATGAACCAGGTATCGCCCTATTCGTTCCCGACGAAGATCCTCTGAAGTTCTATCGGGCCATCGCCGAGATTGCTTCCATCAGACTGCGCTGTGGGGGATTCCTCTATTTCGAAATCAACCCTATCTACGAAAAGGAAACCAGGGAAATGCTCGAAGGCTTCGGTTTCAAGGATATTGAGACGAAGGAAGATTCTTTCGGGAAAAAGAGAATGATGCGAGCTGCTAAAAAATAAGAAACAATATGGAATATGACAATTATAAACCGCATCGTGCGAAGAAGCCGATGACTGAGCAACAGGCACTCCTGAAACTGACGACTCTCTGCACCCAGTCGGAGCACTGTTCGCAGGAAATGCTCGACAAAATGAAGAAATGGGAACTACCCGAGGATGCTATCGCCCGCAACATGGAGTTCCTCATCCAGAAGAAATTCGTGGATGATGAGCGCTTCGCCCGCTTCTTCATCAACGATAAAATCAAATATAATAAATGGGGACGGCGCAAGGTGGAACAGGCTCTCTGGCTGAAACATATCTCCAGAGAAATCTCCGACCCTATCTTTGCAGAAATTGAGGAAGAACTCTATATGGAGACACTTCTGCCCCTGATGAGAAACAAGTACAAAACCATCAAGGCGAAAAACGACTACGAGCGCTCCATGAAGCTCATCCGTTTTGCCTTAGGCAGGGGTTTCAGCATGGATATTATCCGCAAATGCATTGACAAAATGGGAGTAGAAGACGTAGAATTTTAATACGATTACATATATGCGACTCAGTATCTTAGCAAAAATCATAGATATGCTTTCCCCCCGCTACTGTCCGGTTTGCGGAAACCGGCTCAATGGCGAGGAGGAAAGCATTTGTGTTTCATGCAATCTGTTCTTGCCCAGAACCGATACATGGAAAGACCCTTATAATAATGAGATGGCAAAGATGTTCTGGCATCGTATTCCCATCGAGAAAGCCTGCTCCCTCTTCTATTACAAAGGTCATGCCTTCACCAGCAACATTCTCTATCAACTGAAATACAGTCACCGCCCGGAAGTTGCCACAGACTTGGGAATACTTCTGGCACAGGAAGGAATGAAAGTCCACTTCTTCGACGACATCGACGGTATCATTCCCATTCCGCTTGCACCCCATCGCCAACGGCAGAGAGGCTACAACCAGAGCGAGGAAATCGCTAAGGGAATCGCACTGGTGACCCACCTCCCCATCTACACAAATATCGTGAGAAGAAACGTCTTCAAGGAAAGTCAGACCCAAAAAGACCGCTGGAGAAGAAACGAGAACGTGAAAGAAGCCTTTGAGCTCTACCCTTCCTACCGCCCCGACCAAGAGAAGGGGAAAAACAAAAGCGGCTCCATCGCAGGCAGACATTTTCTGATGGTAGATGATGTCTGTACTACGGGAGCCACTATCTGTGCATGTTGCCAGACGCTTTTGAAAGCCGGCAACATGAAATTCAGCGTTTTATCTATCGGATTGGCTGGGGAATAAGTTTCTTGCCCTAAGGAACATTATTTCCGTACTTTTCTTACTTTTACAGTACCGTCTGCACCGATTTCCTTCACAATGTTGATGCCCTCCTGCAAGGCAGGCAACTGCACACCATCCAGCGAATAGATTTCAGTCTTTTTCACTCCTTCTGCTACTGGAGCCTGAGGCGCAGCAATGCCCGTAGGCTGGTTGCCGCCAGCCACCAGGGCTATGTCTTCAGCAGACAGAGCAAAGCTATAGATGCGGAAATCATCGATATTACCCTTGAAAAGTGGGTCGGCTGCAAACTGGCTTCTGCCAATGTAGCATCTGCTCGGAGAAATCATGGAAGGACGGGCGTTCATCTGACTTGTGCCCACTGCCTTGCCATCTACATAGAGCACCACTCCATCTGCACCCAATGTGACTGCCACATGATGCCAACCGGAAGTCAACTTCGATGCAGAAAGTATCTGTTCTGCCCCATCCATCTTGATGACAAAGCGCATCTGACTGCCATTGCTTGGCGTGAGGAACATATATTCATCCGTACCATTGCCGAAATCGAAGATACGAGTCCAGTTAGAAGACGTATTCTTCCAGTTGACCCAAGTAGCAATGGTCATTTCCTCCATACCAGCAACCGTGGCAGGCACTTGCAGGAAGGTGTTCGTACCATTCAGCACGAGACTCTGCTTTCCCAACTTCTTTGCACTCTCATCATAACTTACCGTACCACTAACCACAGCATCCATCTGATTTTCAGTAGTATCATACAGACTATTTTCCATATCATACCAAGCCACTAACACGTCCTTCTTTGGCAGTTCCACCATAGCCGTCACTTCAGGCACGGTCTTGGTAGCCTTGGAGAAATTGCAGGCATGATCCATCGCCTGTACCTTATATATATACTTGGCACCCATCTCGCAGGAATTATCCACGAAGGCCGTTTCCTTCACCTGTCTGCCGATAACCTGCCATTGTGGTTCAGCCTCATCAGCCAATGCACGGAGCACACGATAGCTATCCAAGTCTGTTTCCGTATTAGCATCCCAGTTCAGCAAAACAGAAGCAGTCTGTGCCGTAGCCGTCAGTCCCTGCGTAGCCTTCGGAGCCGATGCGTCATACTTCACATCTGACGGCAGGATGCGCCAGCGCTGCTGGTTGCCCTTCGTATTCAGAGCCGCCTGTGTAATTTTCGTACCATCCGTTGTATTGTTGGACTGGAGATACAGACCAGAATAACGTGAACGGATGTAATAATCACCATTGCCGGCATATTCCAATATCCACTGCTCGTTGGCACCCACCGTACCATTGTAGGCAACCAGACCATCACCTTCTTCGAGCGACCAGTTTAGCAGATCTGCATACATTTCCGGATTATTGGAGCAGCGCAGAGTGAAATAACTGAAATCACCGCCGATTGTCTCTTTTACAGGGTCTATCAGCCATCGCTGAAAAGAAGGCGCATTCTTATACACAGTTCCCTGAGTCAGCGTCGCACCCGCTGGCACCGGATTACCCGAAGCCTGCAATGCCTTTCCCGAATATCTGTTGACAATCACATACTCACCATTAGTTATCGGATAAGGAGCTACGTCTTCACCTTGAGTAATACGCACCATGCGCTCGGCATTTGTCTGTCCCTGCTGATAACCCGCACCGCCAGGCATCGTCACAGAGAAACATCTCATCGGACCATAGCCATCGTAATAAACATCTCGTCCCTTGGAAACAAAATCATAGGTATGGGTAGTAGCCTGACGCTCAGAAGAACCCAAGAATCCATCCACCTTGCCGTCTGGCAGGCGATAGACAGCTGCAGAAGTCCAACTTTCACGATTCTCAGCATAACCCAATCTGGCTCCACCTTCCATATTTGCCTTGCAGAATTCACCTCTGGCAACACCATCGAAGCCCCACCAGATACCATTCTCCATACCATATTCAATGCCTACGATAGCTTCGCCAACATTGTGCAATTCATCGGCTGTAGCCACCTTTCCATCCTGCTTCACTTTCTGGAAGAAGCCGACATAATTGTCGAAGGAACCCGCCAACTGATGCGTATTTCCTTCGTCGAGATAAGTCTTGAGATAATTATACCAGGAGAGCGCCTGGTCGCAGTTCAAGGTATTACCACCACAGAGACGGATACCATCCAATTCCTTATCCGCTCTGATTTTCTTGCAGATACTTAAGAAATCAGTCTTCAAACCTTCATTCCAGGCAGTATAGTCAGGCTCATTGAAGGGCGCAATGCTCTCCACGGTGAGTCCTTTGGACTGGGCATACTTTACGGAAGCCTTGATTACCTTGTACCACTGTTCAGGTTTGCCCTTGTAGTTAGATGCGTTGAGCGCCTCATGGTCACAGTTGATGGCCACAGTAGTCACTCCTGAGCGTTTGATATGAGCAATACGCAAGTCAAGGGCTTGCTTCTGTGCGGCAGAAAGATTACCGTCGGCATCCACCAGGTCGCTTGGCTGGAAGGAGATACGTCCCGTCGCCATGTTTTCCTTGCCTATGAAATTGGTTCCACGGCGCACATTGCTCACATCGTCCCATGCTGTATCCAAGCCCCATCTGATGCGGAATTCCTTTCCCGCATCATTCCAGTCGAAGGGAATCGTCGTAGTTCCCGTTACCGGTTGCAGATACATAGCTGCATGTGCCATACGTTGGTTTTCACTCTGGGCATCAGCATTTCCCGTCCATACGGAGAGAGCCATCACCCCTAAAAAAGTTAGAATCGGTTGCTTTGTCATAAGTTATTCTAAGCGTTGGTCTATAATAGGTTTCGTTTGATTTTATTCGTGGCAAATATACACCATTTCTACGATATATGCAACAAATTAAAGACTTTTAACCTTACCAAGGTCTCACTTTAGCAAAAAGAAATGTACCTTTGCAGCATAATAATATTAAATCCTTTAAGATTATGGACAAACTGAAGAAAGAATTTGCATCAAAGTTATTGAAAGTAAAGGCTATCAAGTTGCAGCCTAACGATCCATTTACATGGGCTTCTGGCTGGAAGTCTCCTTTCTATTGTGACAACCGTAAGACTCTGTCTTTCCCAGAGTTGCGCAACTATGTGAAGCTCGAATTGGTACACGCCATCCTTGAGCAATTCCCAGAGGCTGACGCTGTAGCCGGTGTTGCCACAGGAGCCATCGCACAGGGTGCATTGGTAGCTGATGAGCTGAATCTGCCTTTCGTATATGTACGTTCTAAACCAAAGGATCACGGTATGCAGAACCTCATCGAGGGTGAGTTGGATCCTTCAGCTAAGGTTGTTGTAGTAGAAGATCTGATTTCTACTGGTGGCAGTTCTCTCAAGGCCGTAGAGGCTCTCCGCAAGAACGGTAATGAGATTGTGGGCATGGTAGCCAGCTACACCTATGGTTTCCCTGTAGCAGAGAAGGCATTTGCTGATGCCAATGTCAAGCTCGTTACACTCACCGACTATGAGCACGTAGTGGCAGAGGCTCTCGAGACTGGTTACATCAAGCAGGAAGACGTAGAGTTGCTCCACGAGTGGCGCAAGGATCCAGCCAACTGGAAGAAGTAATACCTGTCTCTACATAGGCATTTACAAGAAATATGAGTACAAGTACATTCGAAAGTAATATCAAACAGATTCCTCATAAGCAGGAATCTGTTTTCAATACATTGAGCGACCTCAACAACCTGCAGCGCCTGAAAGATAAGTTTGAACAGGTGAAAGACCAGATTCCAGCCGACAAGCGTGAGCAGATGGACAAGATCAAGGACCTCCAGTTTGATACTGACAGCATCTCTATCACCGCCCCTATGGTGGGGGAAATCAAGATGCGCATCATCGACCGTGAGTTTCCTAAGACCATCAAGTTTGAGACCGAAAACAGTCCTGTACCGTTCAACTTCTGGATTCAGTTGCTCCCTACGGGCGAGTATTCCTGCAAGATGAAGTTGACCATCAAGGCAGAACTCAATATGTTTATCAAGGGAATGGTGAAGAAACCGCTGACTGAAGGCATCGAGAAGATAGCTGATGCTTTGGCGATGATTCCATACGAGGATTAATCCGAAGCCTCCCCTTCTCATTCAAAAAATTCAAAAGAAAATGGCACATAAACTTTGGGAAAAGAACTTTGAAGTAAACAAGGAAATCGAACGTTTCACCGTAGGCCGCGACCGCGAGTTGGACCTCTACCTCGCCAAGTATGACGTACTGGGCAGTATGGCTCATATCACCATGCTGGAGAGTATCGGACTGCTGGAGAAATCTGAACTGGACCAGCTCTTAGCTGAGCTCAAACAGATTTATGCCATCGCCGACAAGGGCGAATTTGTGATAGAAGACGGTGTGGAAGACGTACATTCCCAGGTTGAACTGATGCTCACCCAGAAGTTGGGCGAGATGGGCAAGAAGATTCATTCCGGCCGTTCACGCAACGATCAGGTACTCGTGGATCTGAAGCTCTTTACCCGCCACGAACTCAAGGAGATAGTAGATTCCGTCAAGATTCTCTTCGATGAACTTATCCAGAAGAGCAACCAGTACAAGGATGTACTGATGCCGGGTTACACTCATCTCCAAGTAGCTATGCCTTCCTCTTTCGGCCTCTGGTTTGGTGCTTATGCAGAAGGACTTGCCGACGACATGCTTTTCCTGCAAGCAGCCTACCGCATGACCAACCGCAATCCGCTCGGAAGTGCAGCCGGCTATGGCAGCAGTTTCCCACTCAACCGCACCATGACTACCCAGTTGCTCGGTTTCGACAGTATGGACTATAATGTGGTCTATGCACAGATGGGTCGTGGCAAGATGGAGCGCAATGTGGCTTTTGCCATGGCTACCGTGGCAGGAACACTGGCCAAGATGGCTTTCGACGCCTGCATGTTCAACTGTCAGAACTTCGGCTTCGTCAAGTTGCCTAAGGAGTGCACCACGGGTTCCAGCATCATGCCTCACAAGAAGAATCCAGATGTATTCGAACTGATTCGTGCCAAGAGCAATAAGATCCAGAGCCTTCCACAGCAGGTGATGCTCATCATGAACAACCTGCCAGTAGGCTATTTCCGTGATCTTCAGATCATCAAGGAAGTATTTCTTCCTGCCTTCGGTGAACTGAAGGACTGCCTGCAGATGGCAGCCTATATCATCAACAAGATGGAAGTGAACGAGCATATTCTCGACGACCCTCGCTACGACCTCATGTTCTCCGTAGAGGAAGTGAACCGTCTGGCAGCCAACGGAATGCCATTCCGTGATGCCTACAAGACCGTAGGTCTGGAGATTGAGGCTGGTAACTTCACACCTTGCAAGGACATCCATCATACCCACGAGGGCAGTATCGGCAACCTCTGCAATGACAAGATAGAGGAGCTGATGAACCACACCCTCTCCGAATTCCATTTCGAGCGTATGGAGAATGCAGAAAAGAAACTTTTGAAGTGAAGAATGAAGAGTGAAGAATGAATCAAAAATATTCCTATATATATAATAAGGTGAAGAGCATGGCCGCAAAAGCCATGTTCTCCACCTTATTTCCCTTACTGCCCCTATCGATGGGCATTTCCACTCTTACTTCCTGTGGAGCGGAAGACAGCATCAGCCGTCGTTTTCTCTGCCGCTTTACGTTTCATACGCAGAACCATCCCGGCAATACGTTGGAAATAGCTCTCAACGGCTTTGGTACCTACACTTTCGTCAGTGCTTCCTACAAAAACAACATCTGGCATATCTACTCTACCCCCAACGATGGCAGGAACAAGACAGAAGACATCCGCATCACCGCAGCTCCCGAACTGCAATATGCCAAGGTTTACAATTTAGGCGCTAACAACGGCATTATCATCGGCAACAGTAATTTCAATAAATACAGAGCCTACGACCGCCAGTGCCCAAACTGCATCGACCAGTATGGCGGTACCAACTTTCCCCTAAACTGGAATTCCGCCAACCGCCAACAGGTAATCTGCGCCAAGTGCCACCGCATCTACGACTTAGAGTATGGCAACATTATCGACGGAGCCGATGGTAGTCGCCTGATGGAATACAACCTCTCGTATGGAACTACAACGAACGGAACGGGCAAAGTTATAAGTGTTTATAATTGACCTCTGACATCCCTTAAAGCAGCAAATAGCAAACAAAAAGCTACTTTTTTCTTAAAATATGTAAATCTATTTGGCAGTTTCAGGAAATAATACTACCTTTGCACTCGCAATTCGATAACGCGGAAATAGCTCAGTTGGTAGAGCACAACCTTGCCAAGGTTGGGGTCGCGGGTCCGAGTCCCGTTTTCCGCTCAACTCTAACGTTTACCATGCCGCAATGGTGGAATTGGTAGACACGAGGGACTTAAAATCCCTTGGCCAGTAATGGCTGTGCGGGTTCGAGTCCCGCTCGCGGCACTCTCCCCTTTAAGTTTTTCATCTATGAAAAAATTTGCTTACATCATATTTTTATTCGCTACGCTTTTTCTCACCTCTTGTGGTGTAGGTAGTGGTCATTTTAAGTTTGAAGGCAAATTTTTAAATCTGAATCAAGGCGAATTTTATGTTTACAGTCCGGATGGTGGTATCAATGGTCTTGATACAATCAGGGTTGTAGGTGGCCGTTTCACCTATGAATGTGACTGCAAGAACCCTTTCACGCTGATGGTCGTATTCCCTAACTTTTCCGAGCAGCCTATCTTCGCAGAATCTGGCGCTTCTGTCGATATCCAGGCAGACGCATCTCATCTGAAAGAACTGTCCGTTAAGGGCACCAAGGCAAATGAGCAGATGAACCAGTTCCGCGAGAACATCCTCAAGCTCTCTCCTCCTGAAGAAAAGGCAAAGGCGGAACAGTTTATCAAAGACCATCCAGAGTCTATCGTCAGCACTTATCTCATCAGAAAGTATTTCGTCAATACCTCCCAGCCTGATTATGCCAAGGCCTATACATTGACGACAAAGGTGGCAGAGGCACAGCCACAGAATGGTAGCTTACAGAAGATGCTGCAACAGTTGAAGCAGTTGAAGACAATAGATACTGGCAGCCGCCTGCCTCAGTTCACGGCATACGACATCCAGGGCAAAATGGTTTCCAGTACTACCCTCCTCAGCGCTCCAGTAGCAGTTATCAGCACCTGGGCATCCTACAATTACGACAGTCAGGACCTGCTCAGAGAATTGAAGAAGCGTATGCAGGATTCCAAGGGTCGCCTAAAATTGATGAGTATCTGCATCGACCCATCAGCCACAGACTGCAAGCGAAATCTTACAAGAGACTCTATCTCCTGGCCAAACATCTGTACTGGCGATATGCTGGAGGACAAAACGCTGCAGAAGTTGGGCATGACCGCAGTTCCAGACGTCATCGTCTTGCAGAACGGCAAGATTGTAGCCCGGGGACTGAAACGTGAAGAACTGAAACAAAAGTTAGACCAGCTGCTGAAATAATCAGCTGGCAGAATTTCTACATAAAGCAGATATCTGCAAGAAAACAAAATAATGGATTCAAATATATGTTAGTCAAAACTTATTGCGCCGCAGTCAATGGATTGGACGTGACTACGGTAACCGTGGAGGTCAGCCTCACACGAGGAGTCCAATATCATCTTACGGGACTTGGAGACGAGGCCGTAAGAGAGAGTAGAAGCCGCATATCAGCAGCCTTGCAGTATAGCGGTTTCAAGTTTCCTGTAGCCGACATCACCATCAATCTGGCTCCTGCCGATCTCAGAAAAGAAGGCAGCAGTTTCGACCTGCCCCTTGCTGTAGGCATCTTGGGGGCAAACGGCGATGTACCCGAAACGCATTTCAAGGAATTTATGTTTGTAGGCGAATTGAGCCTTGATGGATCTCTTCAGCCCATCAAGGGTGCGCTCCCTATAGCCATCAGAGCCAGAGCTGAACATTTCAAGGGATTGATTGTACCGAAACAGAATGCGAGGGAGGCGGCTGTGGTCAATAAGCTCGAAGTCTATGGCATGAGTACGCTGGCAGAAGTGGTCAGTTTTATCAGCGACAAGCAGAATTTCGCTCCTACCATCGTAGATACACGCAAGGAATTTTATGAAAACCAAACCCATTGTGATCTCGACTATGCAGACGTAAGAGGACAGGAAAACGTGAAGCGTGCGCTGGAGATTGCAGCAGCAGGCGGGCACAATCTCATCATGGTAGGTCCTCCGGGATCCGGAAAATCCATGATGGCCAAGCGTTTGCCCTCCATCCTTCCACCCCTCACCCTATCTGAAAGTCTGGAGACCACTCAGATACATTCCATCGCAGGAAAATTAGGCAAGAACGTATCTCTGATCTCCCAACGTCCTTTCCGTGCTCCCCACCATACGATCTCACAGGTAGCACTGGTAGGAGGAGGAACCAATCCGCAACCAGGAGAAATCTCTCTGGCACATAATGGTGTGCTTTTCTGTGACGAATTACCGGAATTTAACAAAACCACGCTGGAGGTACTCCGCCAACCATTGGAAGACCGACATATCACTATCAGCCGCTCCAAATATTCTACAGATTATCCCTGCTCATTCATGTTTATAGCAAGCATGAATCCGTGTCCGTGCGGTTATTACGGAGATCCCACCCATCATTGCGTCTGCACCCCCGGTCAGATCCAACGATACATGAACAAGATATCTGGTCCGCTTCTCGATCGCATCGACATCCAGTGTGAAATCACTCCCGTACCTTTCAAGGATATTTCAAAAGCAGCTCCGGGAGAGCCAAGTGCCAACATCCGGGAACGAGTCATCAAGGCAAGGGAGATACAAGCAGCAAGATACAAGGACTACAAAGGTATCCACTGCAATGCCCAGATGACAGAAAGGATGATTCACCAGTTCGCAGAACCCAATGAAGCTGGCATAGATATGCTTCGCATGGCAATGGAGAAACTCTCTCTATCAGCAAGAGCCTACAGTCGCATTCTGAAAGTAGCCCGCACCATCGCCGACCTGGAAGGTTGCGAGCATGTGGAACTGCATCATCTGGCAGAAGCCATCGGCTATCGTGCACTCGACCGTGGAGATTGGGCAGAAAGAGGGCATATATAAGGGATCACCTGCAAAAGTGTGGGGAGAGCGTGCTAAGGACAAATCACAATACCTTTCCCAACTGCATACTGACTATTACAACAAGGTAGGGCATAAGTATGGCTTGGCAAGAAGCTTCTCCTATGATGAACTTTCAGAGGAAGAGAAACGAGGACGCAAACATAAGAACAAGGTGGTTCTTGAAGCGGAACGTCAGGCGAAAGTCGCTCTTGACAAAGTGGAGAAATATGCAGTGCAGACACATACGTTTCACTTGGCGGTTCTAATGGGTGCGCTGACCTACTTACAAATTGGGACGGAACACAGATAGCTGGATTGGGGGCGTTCAAAGAAAAAAAGACAAGAGACTTATCGCTATAAATTTAGATAATGAGTATAAGAACTTACTTTGTTTGAAATTTGACAAAGCAAGTTCTTGTACTTTAATCAGGGAAGGATGGATTTCAAAGCACTAAATTGGTTAATGCTTTCACTATTGCAAGGCGCTCGACTTTAATAAAATAGTGAGTTCTTTAGTTGTCTATAGTTTAGAAATCGTCATCACTGTAATCATCATCCCTTTCTTTTACTATTTCGAATCCATGGTGTATGTCACCGTCGGGAGTCCAACCGCTCACGGAACCGCTCGGGGAATCGCTCGGGGAACCGCTCACGGCCATTATCTGTGAAAGCTCCATCTCGAAAACGGTAATCTTGGGAGCACTATATTTCTTCTTTTCCATATTGTCGTTCTTTTTATTTCTTTACCAATACTTTATTATTAACGATATACACACCCTTAGACAACTTGTTGACGTTGTTGGTGTTCATACGCACACCACCAAGGTTGTAGATGCCGGTGTTTGTATTCTGCTTATTCTCCTCAATCACGTGGATGCCAGTTGTACCGCCCATACCGTTGCCATCAAGCGAGAACATCAACATTTTGCCCGTGTGCATATCCTCCTTAAGCCAGCAACGGTAAGCTTTAACATCGTGCGACTTAATGGTATGAATCAAATCGCCCTTGCTGAACATATAAGAATCATCTGATACCGTAGTCGGACTGCTGTATGAACCAGTGTAGGTCATGCCTATTCTATTTACTGTGTGTTCCAGTTCGGATGTCTGGTCATCGTAGTTGATGCCATTGGCTACATATACCGGACCATTGAGAGTATTAGTCTCGCCGTCGATAGTGTATGAATAGTTGCCAAGCGGCTCCTTAGTAGGATATATTATATAAGGTGTATTCTTATGCAGCACTACGTCCTCACCGGCTACATCTACTGTAGAGAACTTTATCCAGTTGTCCTCCAAACGGTCGAACTTTGCCATCTGTACACCCTCGCCGAAGGCTTCCTTAACCTGAGCTGCTGTCATATCGACTGGAAGAATGATAGAGTTCCATCTCTTCTTGTCGTTGTCAGCACTCTTGGTGAATGTACGGTGGAGCAGCATCTTGGCTCCAGTGTATGACTTAGTAACTGCAAGAGTCTTGTCCTCATCAAGGACCAACAAGTCGTCGTATCCGTTCAGGGTACCGTCGTCGTTCATGTCGGGACGCAGAGCGAAGCCCTTAATCTGAAGATTCCCAAGAGCCGAGAGCACCTTAACAGGTGTGATACGAACCTGATCGAACGACTTGGTTGGATTGAGCACGGCATAGCCGTCGCCTTCACTGCCTATTACATCAGCGCCAAGAATCTTCCAGTTTGTCAGTTCTTCCTGCTCTTTACCATCGAGATAGGTAGTCAATTTAAGACCTTCGCCAAGACTTACACCCAATCCTAAAGCCAGTTTTCGGGTAACCATAACGAGCTGCTGTCCCTTATCAACTACTTTACCCATATTGACAGAGATAGTCGCACCACCTAAGTTTGCTCCCAACGGGAGAGTCAAGTACGTATCCATTGAGTCGTCAATCAAATTGCTCAACTCGTTGTAGCCATTGCCAATGTTGGCAACTTGGACCATCTGAGTGTTAGCAAAGTCGATGGATGCATTGGTGTTATTTGTAGATACCACCTGCGCACCATATATTGGATTGGTAGTAGCGTTGTCTGCCTCAGCATCGGCTACATACGCATAGTAGATATTGAGCTGTGAGAGGTCGGCAGAAAGAACACCTGTGCTATAAAGTACAATCTCATCAAACACACAGCCCGCAGGCACTTCAACGTTCAGACACATTTTATGTGTTTCCTCTTTACCGATAAGTCCAGCTGAGATGGCATCCCAATGGGTCGTTACATCTCCAGTCACTTCATTGCCTTTATTGTAGAGCTTGATGTTGTAGAGCTTAAGCACATTAGCATCGAGTCCGGTAGCCTTAGCAGATACCACAAAACCAACCTTCATCTTGCCATTGAAAGCTCTTGCATTGCCATTCAAACCATCAGCAAAGTTAGATCCATCAGCAGTCTTAATGCCAACGAGACCCTTATTGGCTGCCACTTCAACGCCTGGCTGACGATAGGTGAAGTCGTTGAGAGAAGTAGTAAGTATGGCTGAGCGGTTCATCATTCTATCGAATATCTGTATCAAACCACCGCCAAACTTATCGCTCAACACGTATTTAGGCGTCTCGCCATTTTTATTAACAAGGATATTCACTCCGTGTTCCTCGGGAACGTATTGGGGAGCATAGTTGAGGGTTGTCAGTTCATAGCATTTTTCGCTTCTGCCTTCATCTTTAAGAACTGTTGCCTTAAACACATATTTGCCTGGAATATCGAGATTAGAAACCAGGCCTGTTTCTGTGTTCAATTCAACATTTGAACCTGTTGGACGCTCTACAATCGACCATTCTACCTGTATGGTATCATTGTGCTGCAACTGGAACTGATTGACACTTCCAGACACATCGCGGCTCGATGTTGCATTGATTGGACAATGATGAGAAGCTGCATCGGGAGCCATGCGGACAAAGGCGTAGTTGACGGAGGTGCCACCAATTTGTATTCCTGTGCCTTTGAAGTAAATCTTTGCTGCTGAGAAGGCTGCAGGAACTCTCATAACGACTTCACCGTCCTTGGTATCCTCAATCAGTCCAAGCCCCAGGAGTTTATTAGAGATGTCATACTTGCCTATTTCTTTATTCTCTTTGTTGAAAAGTGTGAGTTCTATGCCTGAGCCTACCGAAAGATTGGCGAGATTAAATCCATTGAACTTGAATCCCACTTCCGTTCCCTTAGGGAATGACTCCTCATTATCAGAAGGCTTGGCGTATACAGTAACTGGAGTTGATACTGGAAATAATACTCCTACTACAGCTGCATAGCCATTGGTAAGATTCTCATCAATCATATTACCACCCAACTTACTTGTACTCAATGTAAACGTTCCGCGCTTCTGTTCCTGAGCATACTTCGCAATACCATTCTCCTTGTTATTGGTAACAGTATACTCACGAGCCTTGCCTACAAATGCATACTTGATATTTATAGCAGAGAGCACATTGGCATCAACTCCACACTGAACGAGCTTGATCTCATCGAAATTACCTGGAGCTGTAGCCATGTACAATTTGTTTACCTGATCTGAACCAGGGAATGTCAGCAACGACAAGCCAAGTCCGGTGACAGACTTACCGGTAGAGATCGGCTGGAGGTCGCCTACCTTTTCTCCGTCCTTAAGAAACTGTATTTTGTAGAACTTGGCTAAATCGAGAGTAAGGATGCTTGCATCTGATTTTGCACAAATAACAAAACCAGCCTCTGTACCACCAGCATAATAATGCTGATTGTCCTTAACGCTGATAATAGGACTTGCTACTACGGTAGCTCCAACAAGCGCCGGAATCGTAGCATAATCATCCAAATCATCATTGCAAAGGTTCTGAAGATTAGCTGTTCCAGAAACCACCTGAACACCATCACCAATGCTATTGATTGTACATCCCGGTCCTACGAGAGCACGACGGTTATTAAAATAATTCTCCTTGTTAGGGTCTGAATCCTGCCAAACCTTCTTCTCTATTTTGCCTCCGCCATCTATAGTTGCAGCAACCATAGATGGCAGAGCTAAAAGCAATAGAGTCGCAATTAAACAAATTTTCTTGTTAAGTTTCTTTGACATCATTAATTTATTAAATTTATTATTATTGTTTCACTTAATTAAAACCGAGCACGTCTAAGTATAGCATTAGAGCCTACCGGATTTTGCTGTGCAAAGGTATTATAATTTGGAATGATAAATAAAAATGAGTAGGCTTAGAGTATGGCTATAGTATATATACCAAGTCATATCTATCACAAAATCAGATACTTATAAAATCCAAGGGGGGGGGAAGTAGAACCGATTAAAATCAGTTTCAAAAAAAAGCAGGAAATTTGAACGAAATTAGAGAAAAAATATATAACTTTGTACCGATTAACAATGTTTTTTTAAACTATGCAAATATTGATATTGACCATTACTATATGTCTGTCGATAATTAGTGCTCGCGCAGACAACACCAAACTTTACGAACGATTAGACTCTGTCATAGCCAATAGAGCTGAGTATGAAGCCAAAAAAGAAAAAAGACTTCATGACATAAAGAATGCCATTAATTACGTGAACAATGCAACAGACAAGTTGCGCATATATGAGCGATTGATCAACGAGTATACACCATACAAATATGATTCGGCAATGGTGTATGTTCAAAAAGCGATAAACTTAGCCAAACAGACTAACAGTTCGGAATATTACACACAATATCAGATCTTAAAGGCAAGACTGCTGGTTTACCGTGGCTTCTATATTGAGGCTAAGGAAATTCTCGAAAAACTCGAGATTCCGCCAACCAACCGCCATATAAACTACCTTTACAACTGTAGTTTAAGTGCGCTGTATTTCAATCTGAATATGTCCACTAAGAATACGGAGTACTGCCAACGATATTCCACACTCTTCCAAGATTATATCGACAAGGCTATAGAGTATTGTCCGAAGAAGGATGCGCAGTACTATTATATGAAAGGTGTACAACTCTTCTATTCGAAAGGCACCATACATGACATCATCACTTGCTTCAATAAGGCAATGTCGCTATTGAAGCCCGACAGCAGACTGTATGCTATGTCTGCTTACGTTCTGTCTAAAACTTACGACCGGAGCCACCAGAGTGAACAGCAAGAACGCTATCTTCTACTTGCAGCCATAAGCGATATAATGGCATCGACAAATGAGTATGTGGCTTTGCAGGAAGTGGCTTTGTCGCTATATAAGGACAAGGACAATCTGCGCAAAGCCAATGAATACATCAACATATCATTGATGGATGCCGATGCGTACAGTAATCGACTGCGACGTGCGGAGTTGTACACCAACCTACATGTCATACTGTCGGCTTACAACAAAAAGCCACAAGAGCAAGGCACTTGGCAGAATGTGGCGATAATATGCATTCTCGTATTGATGGCGATTATTGTAACAACTATTGTGTATGTCGTCCGGAAAAACCACTTGCTGAAACTAAAGGAGAATGAACTGAAAACGCTGACAGAACAGCTTAGCGCTGACAACAAACAACATAAAAAAGACAACAAAGCACTAAAGGACTCCAACAAAGCACTTCAGAACTCCAAC
>UMCM01035686.1_pt1 | contig 23599 bp, 16 predicted proteins | sample 1964231 | NCBI WGS metagenome assembly UMCM01 (sample SAMEA4835968, study PRJEB28245) | human gut metagenome | biome: gut microbiome; material: fecal sample | place: Denmark | collected 2008
GGTTGACGAAAGCCTGTAAAAACGATATTCTGAAAGACGGAGAAACGCATGCAAAAACGATAGAAAATATGATCGGAAAAGAAAAGTATGCTGAATAAAATGGAGGTATATCGTTATGAATGAAAACAACACGGCTATCAAGGATGCCAGATCCTTAGGTCTGCCGAAGATGTTGCTTTTGGGACTGCAGCATATGTTCGCCATGTTCGGTGCGACCATTCTGGTGCCGATTCTGGTCAACACCTATTTTGAGGGGCAGGGACTTTCTATCCAGGTAACCCTGATGTGTGCAGGATTTGGTACATTGTTCTTCCATGCCTGCTCTAAGTTTAAGGTGCCGGCTTTCCTTGGTTCTTCCTTTGCTTTTCTGGGTGGATTTGCGACGGTTGCGAATCTGAATACAGGTATATTTGCAGATATGACCATGGGAGAAAAGCTTCCCTATGCCTGCGGCGGTATTGTGGTTGCAGGCGCTTTGTACCTGATTCTGGCACTGATCATCAAGCTGGCAGGCGTGGAGCGCGTCATGCACTATCTGCCGCCGGTTGTGACAGGTCCGATCATTATCTGTATCGGTCTTTCACTGGCGCCATCCGCGATCGCCAACGCATCGACAAACTGGCTGATTGCGTTGATCGCGCTGGGAACTATCATCGTTTTTAATATCTGGGGCAAGGGAATGTTCAAGATCATTCCGATTCTGATGGGCGTTGTGATCTCCTATGCAGCGGCAGCAGTCTTCCAGATGATGGGAATGACAAATCCGGACGGAAGTGCGATCCTGAATTTCTCAGAGGTGGCGACAGCTTCCTGGGTCGGACTTCCGCCGTTCCAGCTGTGCAAATTTGACCCGACGGCGGTCATGGTAATGGCGCCAATCGCGCTTGCGACGATGATGGAACATATCGGCGATATGTCGGCGATCTCCGCAACGGTCGGAGAAAATTTCCTTGCGGATCCGGGACTGCACCGGACGCTGGTCGGCGATGGTATCGCAACATCTCTGTCGGCACTCGTTGGCGGTCCTGCCAATACGACTTACGGTGAAAATACGGGCGTTCTGGAATTAAGCCGTGTTCATGACCCGCGTGTCATCCGGATTGCAGCTGTCTTTGCTGTGATTCTGAGCTTTATTCCGAAGATGGCAGAGGTCATCGGTTCGATGCCGTCTGCCATCATCGGCGGCGTTAGTTTCATGCTATACGGTATGATCTCCGCGATCGGTGTCCGCAACGTGGTTGAAAACCAGGTGGATTTAACCAAATCCCGGAACCTGGTAATCGCTGCGGTGATTCTGGTCTGCGGGCTGGGATTCTCCGACGGTCTGACCTTTGAGGTGGCAGGAACCTCGGTTACCCTGACAGGTCTTGCGATCGCAGCGATTGCGGGCGTTCTGCTCAATGTGATTCTTCCGGGTAATGATTATCAGTTCGGCAAGAATTTACAGGGCGACATCAACCGCGGTGTGGCGATCAATCCGAATCCGAAGAAGCGGCAGGAATAAAAAACGCAAAAATTTTCAGTTTTAAAATTGGGACGAACCATTTCAGATGTATAATCCGCCTGCATTTCCACATACTACCCATAAGACACACGATATGGCAAACGTGGTATGCAGGAGGAAGAATCATGAAAGCTACAGGAATTGTGAGAAGAATCGATGATCTGGGTCGCGTTGTCATCCCGAAAGAGATACGCCGGACGCTGCGCCTTCGGGAAGGGACGCCGCTTGAGATATTCACGGACCGCGAGGGCGAGATTATATTGAAAAAATATTCACCGATGGTGGAGCTGGCGGCATTTGCCGTGCAGTACGCGGAGGCGATGGCGCAGTCCACGGGGCTGATGGTCTGCATCGCGGACCGGGATCAGATCATCGCGGTATCCGGGGGACCAAAGAAGGAATATTACCAGAAGACGATCAGCCGGGCGCTGGAACTGGCAGTTTCCGAACGTCAGAATATCTGTGCGGCGCGGGGAGAAAAAGCATTTATCCCGATCACCTCGGATGAGGTGGAGGAGAGCAGCGCCGAGGTGATTGTGCCGATTTTGAGCGAGGGCGATGCGATCGGGGCGGTGATTCTCCTCAGCCGGGAGGCAAAGCAGGCGCTTGGAGGGGCGGAAATGAAGCTGGCGGCGACGGCAGCCGGATTTCTGGGACGTCAGATGGAAGGATAAAAAAGATAAATGAGATAAATCTGCCTGGAAATGGGCGGTGAGAGAAAAAAGAAGACGGGATCGATGGAAAATGTAAAGAGAGATAAAACTCCTGGGTGGTTGTCCATCGATCCTGTTTTTGATAGTCCTGTATTTGGAAGAAGCTGACGGTGGCAGACGCTGTAGGTAATTGTGCATTTGTTTGCAGGTATGTATGTTGAGATGATAGGGCTGGGCTATTCACGACAGCCGCGGCAGCAGGGCGCAGAAATGAATTTCATTCTGTTTATCCTTGCCCGGCGCCAGATGGGCGCTGATGCGTCCGCCGTGGCGTTCCACGATGGATTTGGCGATGGAAAGCCCGATGCCGTAGCCGCCGCTTGCCCGTGCGCGGGAATCGTCCGCTCGGTAAAAACGGTCGAACAGGCGCGGAACCTGATCGGGCTCCAGGTTTTCACAGGGGTTCTGCACCTCGAGACAGAGGAGGCGTTTTTTCTGGTACAGGGACACAGTGATCGTGCCGTCCGGCAGGCAATATTTGACTGCGTTATCCAGCAGAATTGAGCAGAGACGCAGGATCTGGTCGCGCTGTCCCCGCATCGACAGCTCTGGTTCGATCGAGAGGGAGAGCTTCTTTCCCTGTGCGTCAACGGCGGTCTGGAAGCTGTCGGAAGTCTCTTTTACCAGTGCGCTGACAGAAAAATCAGAGAGACTTTCCGGACACATGCTTTCCTCGGCGCGCGACAGCTCGATGAGCTCCGCAATCATGCGGTTTAAGCGCTCGACCTGCTTGCGGGTGCTTTCCGTCCACTCGTCCTTGCCGCGTGTTATTTCCATGACGCCGACGTTGGCGGAAATGATGCCGAGAGGTGTCTTTAACTCATGCGAAACATCGGTGATAAACCGGCGCTGTTTTTTGATATTATCGGCAAATGGCTTTATGACGTAGTCGGAGAGGCACAGGAGAAGTAAAAGTACAACTGCCAGACAGCCGAAAATAATAAAGAAGGTCAGGCGCAGAAGAATATAAAATGATTGTAACTGCGAAAAGCAGTCTACAATCACAAGCGTACCGCCGTCGCTTTCGCTGCTTCCATCGGACGGGTACAGATGGTAACGGTAGTAGCCCCAGTAGCCATTGTCCTTGCCGGATGAGAGAATCGCGTCTGTCAGAGCTGAGATGTCGCTCTCACTGAGGGAGGCGATGTGCTCGGAGTTGACGTCGGATGGTTCCTCATTTTCATCCAGATGAATAATGCAGTAGCGTGTCTCAAACTCCGTTTCGCGGGTGAGTTGGAAACGTCCCGAAACGTTTGGATGATTCCTGACAAGGGGGAAATTCCAGTCATTTTCATAAAGAGTCGTGATGATGGCATCCGCCCGGTCGGTAAGCCGGATGTAGTTTCCCAGATTGATCGAGCCGCCGATGACAAAGAGCGTGAGCGCCAGAGAAAACATGGCGATGAGCAGAAACCTGCGCCGCAGGCTTCGGATCATGCGTCCGCCGCCGTCAGACGATATCCCTCTTCGGTTCGCTGGATGCTCCGGTTGGCGCCCAGCGCCTGCATCTTTTTTCGCAGATAAGAAACGTAAGTCCATACCAGTTGTGCCTCCTGTGTCGGTGGAAGTGGATCGGAAGCGCCCTCGTCGTAGGATGTGCTTCCCCAGGTGTGCTCTAAAAGCTGTGTTTCGGTTAAAAGGCGTCCTTCCTCGTGGATAAACAATTCCAGCATTGCCGCCTCGCGGCTGGATAAGCAGACGGAGGAAGTGCCGCAGGAAAGTTCCATGGAAGCGCGATCCAGGGTAAAGTTGCCGCAGGTAAGCCCAGAGAGTTGTTTGGCGGCGCTTCGTCTGGTCAGCGCCCGGACGCGGGCGAGAAATTCGCCGATGTCAAAGGGCTTGGTGAGGTAATCATCCGCTCCGCAGTCAAGCCCGGAGATTTTGTCCTCGGTTTGGCTTTTGGCGGTTAAGAGAAGAACGGGGGTCAGGATATCCTTGTCCCGGAGGGCAGAAAGAACGGCAAGCCCATCCAGCTTTGGCATCATGATATCGAGAATCAGCCCGTCGTAGCTGACGGCGGCTGCTTTTTCCAGTGCTTCAGCCCCGTCGTAGACAGCGTCTACCTTATATCCTTCATGGGTTAAAATGGCGCTCAGGGCGCGTATCATATCCGGTTCATCGTCGGCAAGAAGTAGTTTCATGTGTGAAAATCCCCCCTCTTTGTTTATCCACCTGTTGGTTTATGTACTATTTTATTTATCCACGTATTTATCCGAGCGGAATGCCGCGGCAGTCTGAAGCGACTGGTTTTTCAGCGCCAGCACTTGTGTTGGAATTTGCATCTGGGTCAGCATTTGGGGTGAGAATCAGCTCCTTTAAGGTGGACAGGGACAGATCAGTGGAAGCAATCTGGTCGGAACAGTGCTTTAATTCCTGCTGCATCAGCTCCGGATTGGCGATATCGTGCTTATATTTGAGTTCATGTTCTATGCTCGCCCAGCAGTCCATCGCGATCGTGCGGATCTGGACTTCCAGACAGGGCAGAGCGGCTGTCTCGGATGTATTTCCCAGAAAACGGACCGGCATCTTTAAAATCATATGGTAGCTGCGGTAGCCGTTCGGCTTTGGATGGGCGATGAAATCTTTTTCCCGGAGAATGGTCACGTCCGGAATCGCGCGGATGAGCTCGGCGGTGCGGTAAACATCGTCCACCATCGGGCAGATGAGGCGCACGCCCGCGGCGTCATGTTCGTGAGCAAGCGCATTTTGAAGCGTCGGCTCCAGTCCGTCTCGGATGAGCTTTTCTCTCATGCTCTCCGGGCTTTTGACGCGAGAGGTAGAGGAGGAGATCGGATCCCAGCCGGTCTGCGACTTCTGATAGCGCCGGATCATGCCGATGCAGGAGAGAAATTCGTCGATGATGCCCTCTAAAAGGATGCGGGAACCGCCGTAAAAATCAGAGGGGGTAGTGGTTGTTGATTCTATCATATATGGTCTAAAATGGGAGGCTGGAAGAGTGCCAGACAGTCTCCGTTTCCTTTCAGTCTATTTGGTAAAAATTGGTATTCGATATAACAGATATATCGAAAAACAGGCGAAAGCGCAAGAGAGTTCACAGATACTCCATGATTTTTCACAGAAAAAACACAGCAAGGCGCGAAAAACCTTGACAAAGCAAGGAGAAATGTATATAAATGTAAAGTAAGATTTGCGGGCATGTACGAAGAAAACTAAGAGGATTCATGTGCGAAGATATAAGCTAGGAGGAATATACGATGAATAAGACAGAATTAATCGCAGTTGTAGCTGAGAAAGCAGAGCTTTCCAAGAAAGACGCAGAGAAAGCAATCAAGGCTTTCACAGATGCAGTATCCGAGGAACTGGTAAAGGGCGGAAAGATTCAGCTGGTTGGCTTTGGTACTTTTGAGGTAGCTGAGAGAGCAGCTAGAGAGGGAAGAAACCCGAAGACCGGCGAGACTATGCCGATCGCAGCTTCCAAGACTCCGAAGTTCAAAGCTGGTAAAGCATTAAAGGATATGGTAAACGCATAATTATCTCAGACATATATGTGTGACAGACAGCCCTTCGTGATGAAATATCATGGAGGGCTTTAGTATTATAGGAGCGAAGGGATTCCGCCAGGATGAAAGTGCCCTGCAAGGGGTTATGGAAAGGAAAAATATGAGGTTAGATAAGTATTTGAAAGTGTCCCGCATCATTAAAAGAAGAACCGTGGCCAATGAAGCGTGCGACAGCGGGCGAGTGATGCTGAATGATAAAGTGGCAAGAGCCAGCGCGGAGGTTAAGGTTGGGGATGCGATTGAAATTGCCTTCGGCAACAAGTCTGTCAAAGTCCGCGTGACGAGCGTGCAGGAGACCATCCGCAAGGAAGATGCCAAAGAGATGTTTGAATACCTGTAAAAATCCAGGAGAAGTCAGGAAAAGGCGCGGAGGACGAAATGCCAAGAAATATAGAGCGGGATGAAAAAGAGGCGATGCGCCGGAAAGAACAGCTGATGGAAGCTGGATTCAGGCTGTTTTCGCAATATGGGATCGAGAATGTCAGTTTACAGAGGGTGGCGGACGCTGCGGAAGTGGGCGTTGCGACCCTATATAACTATTATCAGACGAAGGTCAAGCTTGTGATAGCGATCAGCGGAAAAATCTGGGGCGATCTCTGGAAGGAGGTTCTGGAAGAAAAGGGACCGGAGATATTTGAATCATTCACGGCGTATCAGTACATTGAGTTTTATACGGACCAGATCATCCGGATTTACCGGGAACGCCCGGAAATACTCCGGTTCAGTAATAACTATAAAAACTTTATCTCCCGGGAGAAAGTCAGGGGGGAAGCGCTGGCTGAACATCTGGATGTTTTGAAGCCGGCAGGAGCGCTGTATCATAAGTTCTATGAGCAGGCGAGGAGCGATAAAAGCATCCGGACCGATATCCCGGAGCAGCAGTTATTTACAAGCGTTGCGATTGCGATGCTGGCGGTGGCTGAGCGCTATGCACAGGGAATTGTGTGGGCGGACGATCACAAGGAAGACCACACGCAGGAACTGGAATTTTTAAAAGAAATGCTCCTGACATGGTGCAGAACCCCGGAGAACCTGGGAAAACAATGATATAAAGAACGGAAATAAAAAAAGAAGTTAAGAGAATGAGGTGACCCCTCAAAGTTAGACTTTTACGAGACGACTTTGGTCGTCTCGTTTTTCTTTATGCGCTTAAAAGAACAGTTTCTGTCCTGAATTTGTGAGAGTTGATTATTATAATATAAATATAGTGATGACTCATTTGTGTATACACACTTTATGACGGATAATCAACATTTCGAGAATGAGAGGAAAAAAGCGTATGAGAAGGAGAAAAAGAAGAATCCTGGCAGCAGGAATGGTGGTAGTGATAACGTGCAGTTCATATGGTTCTGTGCCGAGAGTTTATGCGAACACGAATTTTTATCAGATCCGGGAGATCGAGAGCTTATCGGAACAGGTCCTGTATCAGAAAGTTCCCTATGGAACCCGGTATCAGGAGCTGGAGATGCCGGACAGCATAGACGTTTTTGTCAGCGGGGGGGGCAAACCGAAGATGTGCCTGACGCAGGGAGCGATGAGAATGTAGCAGCGTTTGCCAACCGCACAAATGATGATGCCGTGCTGGAAAAGACGGACAGCGAAGAGAATGGAGAAAAAGAAGATACCGAAGGAAAAGATACCGAAGGAAAAGATGCCGGAGAGAATAGCAAAGACAAAAGCGAAGGTGGAGAGGGCTTAGAGAAAGCGGAATCCGGTTCAGGTGAACAGGGAGATTCTGGGAAAGATGGAAATTCGGCGGAAAATGGGGACTCTCAGGATGAAAATGCAAATCCGGGGAACGGTGAATCCGATGAGAAAGACGATTCCGGTAAGACAGATTCTGGTTCTTCGGGTGGAAATGCAGATTTGAATGAAAATGGCAGTTCTTCGAACGGAAAAACGGATCAACCGAAGGAAGATGTCAAGACAGATGAGAAGACCGAGGAAGAGATTGACGAAAAGGAAGGTTTCTGGCGAAAAGTAAAGGTGCGCTGGGTTCTGGATGCAGAAGAGAGCCAGGCATCCCGTTATGATGGAGAAAATCCGGGTATCTACCTGTTCCGTGCAGAGCTGAAAAGCAGCAATTATGAGGTAGATGAGGACGAACTTCCAGTGATCCAGATCACGGTCCTGGAAGAAGAGCAGGCGAAAACGACGCTGGAATTTGCACCTTTGGAAGAATCGATCGCCGATCAGATTCTCACGCTTGGAAGCAAAGAATCCGACATCCGGTTCCCGGAGACTCTTACCGTGCGTGAGACGATGGGAGAAGAAACCACCGAGCGGACTTTGTCGGGTATCACGTGGAAACTGGATGCGGAAAACAGCGACTATTCTGAATTTCAGGGCGGACTGGCACCGGAGGACTATTTTGACCGCTTCGATGAGGACGGCGAACCAGAAGAAACCGAAGAAAAGACCTGGGAAGGCTACGATAAAGCCAATGAAGAATACAATGGGGCGATCTATACCTATGTTCCGGTGATTCCGGAAAGCGAAGAGATACCGGAAGACACTGCTTTGCCGGAGATCCACGTGCAGGTGGGAGACGCGGGGATTGCGTTGTATGCGGATGAAGAAATCACGGGAAGCGGTAAGGTAACAGATCCCTATGTGATTCGTACTGCGAAACAGTGGTCTACTGTTATGGGTAAAAACAAAAATAAATATAATGGATATCAATCCTTCGGTGTAAAAACATATATTAGATTGGGGGCTGATATCGATCTAAGCGGCGAGTCGTGGGAGTCAAGAACACTAACGGCTTGTTTAGATGGTGATGGATATGCGTTGAGTGGAATTTCGCAGCCGTTGTTTAATGTTTTGAATGGAACCGTTAAAAATTTGATTTTATCGGATGTTGGGATTGAGGGAAAGGGAAACCAGGGAGCGATCGCAAAGACGGTAGGAGACAATGCAACGGTTGAAAAATGTTATGTTAGTGGCAGCATCACGGCGACAGGATATAATGATAGTGGAGCTGGTGGGCTAATAGGAGCTATTCAAACTACCAACGGAGCTCCCCTGACGATAGAAAATTGTGTTGTTAATGCAGATATCACAGGTAAAACAACTTCTCTGGTAGGAGGTTTGATCGGTTCTGTTAGTAAGAGTGACGTGGTAACGATCGAAAAATGTATTGCAATGGGAACTGTCTCAAATGAAAATGGTAAAGGTGCAGGCGGATTGGTTGGTGGACAAAATCAAAAGGTCACAATTAAGAATAGCGCAGCATTACAAGAAGAGGTTTCCACAAAAAAATCGACATACTATGTAGATAGAATTTTTGGCTATTTCAGTGATTATAATGTTCATGTAGCTGGTGGACAAAATTTTGCCTATCAGGGTATGAGGGTTAAATATGGGGAAAACCTTCTTGATAAAGAAAATGATAAAAATATAAAGTGGCCAGCGTTGCATCGTGGCGAGCGTGTTTCCAAAACAGATCTTTTAACAGCTAATTTCTGGAAAAATACGATTGGCTGGGGAAGTGATACGGAAAACTGGAAATTTGACAATAACCAGCTTCCAACGCTAAAGATGAAGAGAAGTAATGATAATAAAGAAGTAGAGATATTCTCTGGCGCAGACATACCAGAGTATCTTGAGGCGACCGAGACAAAAACGGGCTCGGTAAAGTCTGGAGGAACCGGAATCGAGGGCGCAGAGATTACTTTTAAGAAGGGAAGCAGCGAGAAAAAGGCGACAACAGATTCAACTGGAAATTTTAGCATTGAACTCGCAAATGGAGACTATGACGTAACAATTAAGAAAACTGGATATTTTACAGTTAAGAAAACGATTGCGATTTCAGATGCAGAGGATCTTGATTTTACCCTGGAAGCCAACCCGGTTTCCATGCTTTCGGGACAAACTGTGACAGGAACTTTCCGGACAACCGATGCGGACACTGTCACGGCAGATGGAGAAATTAAACTTACATATGCAGGAACAGATAGTTTGCAGCCGAATGATTTTACCCTTTCATCCGAGGAAGATGGAACGGCATATGACGGAGTTACACTTCTTGCAGTGACTACCGAAAATGGAACTAGCAGTATTAAGCTCCAATTCGCTAAATCGTTGGATCTTGGCAACAAAAATGAAAAACAGCTTTATGTCCATTACAAGGGAAGTTTGATCGGCTCAATTGTGCTCAAAAAAGAGGTAAACCTTGTTCAGCTTGCAGCGCCTAAGGGTGTCAAATGGGATGAGACAGTAAAAGGAAAGGCCGTTTGGAGTGCGGTTGAGAATGCATCAGGCTATAAAGTACAGCTTTATAAGAATGATTCAGAACAAGGCAGTGAGGTGGCGCTTGGGACAGGCGCAACCAGCTACGATTTTACCTCCCAGATTGCAGAGAGCGGAATCTATACGTTTGGAGTCCGAGCAACGGGCGATGGTTCAACCTATGATGACAGCGAGGAGGCGAAGAGTGGAAGATATGAATTTTCCGAGCAGACCTTAGAGAATGTCAAAAAAGCGGCACAGGCAGCGCTGCAGGCGATGACAGTGACAAATATGACGACAGCAGAGGAAATTTTGCAGGCTGTAAACGATGTTATTACAAATAAAAAAATTCAGGCAGAGTGGTCCAACGAAGAAAAGTTCAATCTAACACCGGCAACGGATGGCAAAGATCCGGGACAGAACGGAAGTATCACGGGAACGATTGTTTTGAGCTATACCGCTGATAGCGCGTCAACAGAAACAGATACAATCAAAATAAATCTTCCAATCGCGGCGAAGTATGCAATTACCTTTACGTCTGGACGTAAGGATTCACAGGGAGAGGTGCCGACACTGGAAAATGTTGCAGCCGGAACTGTGATTACGCTTCCGGAGAATACCTTTAAGGTATACGGCATGAATTTTGGAGGCTGGAGTGACGACGGAAGCACTAAATATGCCAGCGGTGTAAGTTATACAATGCCGGAAGGAAATGTGACATTTAAGGCGGTATGGACGCAGGATAAGTGGGATGGAACAACAGTTACGGAACCGACGAAAGATGAACAAGGTTATTATCAAATTAGTACAGGGGCAGAGCTTGCGTATTTTCAAAATCAATCGATGCAGAAAGCAAAACTGATGTGCGATATTGATTTGGGAGAACATTCATTTACGCCGATTTCAAATGTAGTAGAATTTGATGGATGCGGACATACGATTCGAGGCTTGAATGTAGTAGGAAATATGGTTCCTACGGGATTGTTTCAAGAAATTTCTTCGAATTGTAAAATTAAGAATCTGACTATAAAAAATGCGGTGGTTAAAGCTTCCAACGATGATGCGAGAGTTGGTATCCTGGTTGGTGATGTATATGATTCTCTGACAGTAGAAAATTGTTACGTCAGTGGAACAATCGAAACTACGGATGGAACGAATCAGATTGAAGCTGCGGGTGGTTTGATAGGAAATGTAAGGGAAAAATATTCGGTAGAGATCCAGTCCTGCTATGCAGATGCTGAAATCAAAGGAACCGCCAGCAAGAGGTTTGTAGGTGGTTTGGTTGGTTGGACCGGTGGAACTACAACCATTGAAAACAGCTATGCAGTTGTGGATATGGACGTTGATAAGGGAGATTATATTGGCGGACTGGTAGGATGCGGAAGTGACAGCAAAGTGACGATCTCCCACAGCTACGCGGCAGGCGAAGCGCTGACAAAAAATCCCACTGGCGCAGCCGTGGCGGGTATTTCCAGCAACGGTTCGATTTCCTCCTGTGTCAGCATTTTCCCGGAGATGCGATCGCTCAACCGGATTGGCGGAAAAACGGGAACTTACCAGGGTAACTACGGCTTTGCCGGCACAGTCGCGAGAAAATCAGATGGAACGATTTTGACCCCGGATCCGAATATGATGGGGGCAGACAAGCAATATGGAGCGAACGCAACGGAGGAAGAACTGAAAAATCCGGAATTTTATAAAAGACTGGGCTGGGATTTTGATTCTACCTGGACGATGGATTCAACCGGCGGGTATGCCTTCCCGATTCTGAAAAACCAGACCTTACGTCCGGATCTGACACTGGATCTGACACCATCGGTTACCGGAATTACGCTGGATAAGACCAATGAGACGATTTACCCAAGAGGAAGCGTCCAGCTCACTGCAACCGTCGATGTGGCAAACGGAGCGTCCAGAGAGGTGACGTGGAAAAGCAGTGATCCGGCAGTCAAGGTAGAGGACGGCTTGGTAACCGCTGCGGCTGCGGCAAATGGAACCTATACAATCACAGCCATCAGCAAGGCGGAGCCTTCCAAGTGGGCAGAATGCCAGCTGACAGTTGATACGGCGGAGCACATGGTTACAGTAGGACGGGAGCCGGGTCATACGAATTCTCTGAATGCAGTTGTGAAAGCGTATGCATCCCTGAATGATGCAAAAGGGGGAACAAATCCAATTTCTACGACAGGTAGTGAAACTGGTACATTTACATTTTCACAGAAAGCCGGAGAAATAGTTTACCTTGCATTTACGGGTCTGGATTCGGAAGATGTCGTAAGTAAAGTAACAATTACCGATGCAAATGGTTCAAAGGTGGATGCGACTCTGTGCAATTTTGAAGATCCAACGGTATATTATTTTACGATGCCGTGTTCAAATGCTTCGGTGCAGGTTTCTTATGCAGTAAACTTAAATGCAACCCAGTATACCTGGTTCGTAGGGCAGGAATGGGGTACCTGGGGAACGACGGCAGCCTTTGAAACCAAAGAGTGGAGTGGAGGCGACCATATTGGTTCTCTGAAAGTAACAAAGATTATCAATGGCAAGCTGTTTAGAGAATTTAAAATAAAGTCAATGTCGCTGTATAAGAAAGATTCAGTTATACCGAAAAAGGTAAATAGTCAATCAGAGCTTACGGAAAACGGTAATTATTGCATCGAAAAAGATAATACAACCGGTCTCCCGACTCTCTATGTATACTTAGAGGGACCGGGCATGGTAGCTGTGGATATCGAGGTTCAGGATAATCCAAATGCAGAATTTTCGATCACAAAGAAGCCAGGAAGCAGTTCTTATTATATGCTGAACAGGACTACAGCAAAAGTCAGGGATCTGGTAACGGCGACCTTGACAGATGAAGGTGTCAGACGGATGAAGGAGATGCAGAACAAGAATGCATGCCTTACATACAGCGGTGGTTTACTTGTAGTTATTTACCCGCCGAAATTTACCGAATCCGGTGGCAAATGGACCGCCTCCTTTAATATGCCGGCACAGAATATTGAGACAAATGTGTATTTTGGGGAGAAAGATAAAGTTACACTGAAAGGTACGGATAAAGAGGTTGATTACGATGGCGCGCCGAAGTCTGTTGAGGATGGAATTCGGGCAACGATAGGTGGACAGGATCTTTCGGAACAGTTTCAGGGTCAGTATGAGGTGCACTATGAAGGTGTGAACGGAACCGTTTATTCCAGCATGACACCGCCGACCAATGCGGGAACGTATTCCTGTAAGATTAAGATCCCGGACAGCAACGTATATTATAGGAGTGATCCGATTACGGTGCAACTGACGATCAAGAAAATAGCAACAAAGACCCCGAAAGCAGCGCAGGCAGCAGCGTGGACAGACACCAGCGTGACCTTGGAAGCACCGTCAGCATTTGTGGATGGAACCGCGATTCCGGCAGGATATGAACTGGAATACTGCGTGGATCAGGGAGAATGGCAGGATTCACCGGTATTTACCGGGCTGACACCGGAAACGACTTACAAGTTCTATGTGAGACTCAAAGAAGGTGTCAATACGACGGCATCCGCAGCCAGCGAGGCGGTAACGGTCCAGACAAAGAAAGCATCGTCTGACCCGTCCAATCCGACGAAACCCAACCCGTCGAACCCGAATCCATCGACCCCAGGCAATCCGCAGGGAACGGCCACTTCCGGCCGCGACAGAAGTACCAGCACATGGGTAAAAGAGAGCACCGGATGGCGCTATCGCCTGTCAAATGGCACATATCTGTCGGGAAGCCTGGTTCTGGATCCGGCGACCGGCAGGCAGGTTGAACAGGTTGTGTGGAAACAGCTCCGGGGCGCATGGTGGGCGTTTGGAGCCGACGGATACATCCGGACGGGCTGGGTCTATGATTACAGCGCGGGCAAATGGTACTATGTGGATGAAAACACAGGCATGCGGACGGGCTGGTATCTGGATCCGCAGGACGGCAGATGGTATTATCTGGATCCGGCAACGGGAGAGATGCTGACGGAGTGGCAGCTGATTCCGGATTTAGGATATGTATACTTAAATCCGTATGCACCGCAGCCGACCTGGTCGTATGATGAAGCATTAAAAACCTGGGTTTACATGGAGGGCGCAGGGCGTCCATACGGCTCCCTTTATATGGCTGAGTGGACACCGGACGGCTATTATGTAAATGCAGACGGTGTCTGGGAACCGGCCAGATAATCATTCATAAACCTGAAAACCTCCCAATATATTTAACAATAGGCAGCTATAGGCTATAAGTTAGATAAATTGGGAGGTTTTTTGCATGGAAGAAAAATTGGATGCCAGACCTCACAAGCTGGAGCTTCTGAACCGGGAAAAGGGGAGTGTGACGGGGATCCAGGATGTGGTGTCATTTGATGAGAACCAGATGATTCTCGATACAAACATGGGGCTTCTGACGGTGCGTGGGAAGGCGCTGCATGTGAGCCGTCTGACGTTGGAAAAGGGCGAAGTGGATATTGAGGGCGAGTTTGAAAGCTTTTCGTATTCCTGCAACGAGTCCCACCGGAAATCGCAGGAGTCGTTCTTTGGACGGCTGTTCCGTTAGGCGGTGGCGGATGAGCGGGACGGTGAGAGGGGAAATATGGCTGCTTGGCGGCAGTGTGTGTACGGGAATCGCGCTGATGATGATGTATGACGGGCTTAGGATCTTCCGGTGGCTGGTACGGCACGGCTCGTTTTGGACAGGCATGGAGGATGCGGCGTATTGGCTCTTTGCCAGCTTTGCGACGTTCCGGCTTTTGTTCGGGCAGAATGACGGAGTTCTGCGCGGCTATGCGGTGGCGGGCGTGCTCGGCGGCATGGTGTTTTATGACCGGACGGGCAGCCGTCTTTTGTTTGCGGTATTGAAAAAATGCAGCGGATGGATTAAAATGAAAAGAAGAGGCAAAAAAAGCCAGAAGACCGGAAAAAAACGTACAACAAGGGGACAGGCAGAAAACATGGAAAGGAAGTGAGATGAGAATGCGTAGACAGATGTCGGAAGGCAGACCGGGTGGAAATGTGCGGAAAAAGAAAAAGGATAATTTAAACAACCGGATGGCGCTTGTGGGCGTTACGATGGTAGTGCTGAGTCTGGCGGTTGCCGTGCACATCAAGGGCATCGATCTCAAGGAAAAGGATAGGAGTTATTCAATTCGTGAGGAAAATCTGGAGGCGCAGGTTGCGAAAGAAGAAGAACGTGCCAAACAGCTTGAGGAATACCGCGTATACGTGCAGACCAAGCAGTATATCGAGAAGGTAGCGAAGGAGAAGCTGGGGCTTGTAAACCGCAATGAGATCCTGCTCAAGCCGTCGAATCCGAATTAGACTTGCAGCACATCATAGAATGCCTGGAGTATGGCACACGGGGGAGCAGTGTTCATAGATAGGTCGGAAAATGTCGAAGTTTTCCCTGGTTTTGCTCTGTCCGTTTGACAAATATTTCTCTCCAGCCTGTATATAATGGCGTTATACAGGTTAGGAGGGATTTTTTGTGCTTAAACGGAGAACTTTACATAGAGATATGGCGGATGTCAACGTCTACACGGCAAGACGTTTAAAGAGCATGGCACTGTCGCTGGGCGGTCTGGCGCAGGCATTTGCGGATGAGATCGGCGGGCAGGGGCATCTGACGAAGGAGGACGGGCTGGCGGCAATGCAGACGGCGGCGTCGGCGGTATGCGGCGATTGTACACGGTGCAACCTGTATTATGGCAGCCGCCGGGACGACAGTTATTATCTCTATTATCTGCTTCGGACGTTCGAGCAGAAAGGGAAAATCGACCTGGAGGACATGCCTCGCCTGTTTCATGAGATCTGTTCCCAGAGAGAGGCATATTTGCGGGAATTGAACCGGAGTCTCGGGCGGGCGACGATGAATCTGGGGTGGAAAAACCGTTTTCTGGAAAGCCGGGACGCGGTGATCGTCCAGTTCCGGGAGCTGGCGGCGATTCTGGAGGAATTTTCCAACCAGATGGAACAGGCAGCGGATGTGACGGCATCCTGGGAGGAGGTGCTTTCAGGGATACTCCGCAGAAGCCATCTGCGCGTGGACAACATGCTGGTGCTTCAATATGAAAATCAGCAGAAGGAGGCGTTTCTCACACTCCGCAGCGTCAACGGGCGATGCATGACGGCGCGGGATGTGGCGGAACTTCTGGGACGCGCGATTGCCGGAAGCCACTGGAGTGTGGCGAAAGACAGCAAAAGCCTGATCACCCGCAATGCGGCGACCTTCCGTTTTGTGGAAGAAGGTAAATACCGGATGGTGTACGGCATGGCGTGCAGCCCCAGGGAGGGTGAACCGATTTCAGGCGATACGTGTACGGTGCAGACCGGGCTTCCGGGGCAGGTGATTATGAGCCTGTCGGACGGCATGGGAAGCGGCAGAAGCGCCAGCGAGGACAGCGAGAAGGTCATTGAGCTGACCCAGCGCCTGCTGGAGACGGGATTTTCGGCACGATCGGCGCTCAAATTGGTAAATACGGTGCTTTTGCTGGCGGGCACGGAGCAGAATCCGGCAACAATCGATCTATGTTGTATCGATCTGGGGACAGGTGTGCTGGAAGCGATGAAGCTGGGCGCGGTGCCGACCTTTATTCTGGGGCGTGAGGGTGTTGAGTTTCTGGAAGCAGGCGGACTGCCGATGGGAATTGTACAGAACGCGGAGCCGGTTCTGATGTCGCGGAAAATGTGGGACGGCGAGAAAATCATTATGATAAGCGACGGCATTCTCGAAGCGATGCCGGGGGAACACAAGGAAGAGACGTTCATGGAATTTGTATCAAATCTTTCCGGCGGCAACCCGCAGGAACTGGCAGAACAGATCCTGGCGTTTGCGTCCGGGCTTTCGGACGGGGGTGTGGTGGATGACTGCACAGTGTTGGTCGGGACGGTGCTGGAACGTGGGTAAACGGTAGAATCTGGCAGGTTGAGAAATAAGGGGAGATCCGTTATACTGTGAAGGTACTGAACAGTTACGAGTGGATTTATTTTTAAGAGGGATAAAAAGAAATATAAAAGAATGCAGAAACAAACAGAAATTTATATGAAACAAAATCATATGGTTTATCCGGGGGATGGCGTTCTGGTCGGTTTATCCGGGGGAGCGGATTCCGTCGGTCTTTTGCTGGTACTCTGGAAGCTGCGGGAGACGTTTCAGATTTCCCTGCGGGCGCTCCATGTCCATCACGGCCTGCGCGGCGCGGAGGCGGATCGGGACGCGGCATTTTCACGGATGCTGTGTGAACGGCTGGAAGTTCCTTTTTATGAGTTCCGTATCGATGCGGCAAAAGAGGCGCTTGACCGGAAATGTTCCGTCGAGGAGGCGGGACGACTGGCACGGTACCGCCTGTATGAGGAGACGGCGCGGGCGTGGGAGGAAGAGATTCGGCGGGTTCATATCGCCACCGCCCACCATGCGGATGATAACGCGGAAACGGTTCTTTTTAACCTGTTCCGCGGAAGCGGTCTGACCGGGCTTTCTGGCATTGCTCCGGTGCGGGGGCGCATCATCCGTCCTCTTCTCTGGGCGCAGCGGAGCGAGATTCAGACCTGGCTGCGGCAGCAGGGACAGGACTGGGTCGAGGACTCGACGAACCAGGAGAGTGAATACAGCCGCAACTGGCTTCGGAATGAACTGCTTCCGGCGGTAGAAGAGCGCCTGAATGCACAGGCAGTCCGTCATATCGACCAGGCGGGCAGACGCATCCGGCAGGCAGATGCCTATCTGGAAGAGGTGGCAGAAGAATGGCTTCAAAAGCATGCACCGGACGGAAAGGCGGATGCAGGAGCGCTGGCAGAACAGGCGGAGATTGTGCAGGGTTATATCGTGCGGCGGTTGTTTTTAAAGAGCAAAATGCCGCTCCGGGACGTGACGGAGACGCATGTGCAGGCGGTGCGGGAACTTCTGCACCAGGGAACCGGAAAGAGTATTTCGCTGCCGCATGGGTTCCGGGCGGTAAATATATATGGATTTCTTGAAGTGCGCCCGCTTAGTCATCCAGGGGAAAGAAAAGGGAGTTTGCTTTCGGGCATCCAGAATGGGAATCTTTTGCAGATGCATACTTTCCCCTGTGAAAATGGGGATGAATTTCCGAAAAACCAGTATACGAAATGGTTTGACTATGATAAAATAAAAGGTACCTTATCGCTGAGACACCGGCAGCCGGGGGACTACCTGACACTGCCGTCCGGCGGTCGGAAGACGCTGAAATCCTGGATGATCGATGAGAAAATTCCGAGACAGGAGCGGGAGGAAATCTGGCTTCTGGCGGAAGAAAAACATATCCTGTGGATAGTGGGGCACCGGATCAGCGCATATTATAAGATAACAGAACAGACAAAAACCATCCTTGAGGTGGAATTTAACGGAGGAAAAAGCAGTGGCTGATAAGATTCGTGTATTATTAACGGAAGAAGAAGTAAACAAGAAGATCAGTGAAGTGGCAGCACAGATCAACAAAGATTATGAGGGAAAGGAAGTCCACCTGATCTGTATCTTAAAGGGCGGCGTATTCTTTACCTGTGAACTGGCAAAACGCCTGACTATTCCGGTTTCCCTGGATTTCATGTCTGTATCCAGCTACGGTTCCGACACCAAGTCAAGCGGTGTGGTAAAGATTATCAAGGATCTGGACGAACCGCTGGAGGGCAAGAATGTCATCATCGTGGAGGACATCATCGATTCCGGACGCACCCTGGCATATCTGATCGAGGTATTAAAACAGAGAAATCCGAAAAATATCGAGCTGTGCACCCTGCTTGACAAGCCGGAGCGCCGCGTGAAAAAACAGGTTCAGGTTAAATATACCTGCTTTACAATCCCGGATGAGTTTGTCGTAGGTTACGGCCTGGATTACGATCAGAAATACCGCAACCTGCCGTACATCGGTGTTGTGGAAGTATAAGGAGGAAGCCAGTTGAAACAACGTCAGTCGATGGGAGGCGTGGGGCTTCTGATCCTCATGCTGCTCGTTATCATGTTTTTCTCGTTGAAAGTCCCTGGAATGGCGACGGAGCGGGAATTAAGCTATCCGGAGTTCATGGTATATCTGGAAAATAAGACCGTAGAGAGCGCACAGATCCGCCCGAACCGCGAGGTGCCGACCGGTGAGGTTGTTTTTGAGACAACCTCCGGCGACCGGGAGGAATTCAATGTGCTGGATGTGAAGGAAGTAGAGATGGCGCTGCGCAAGGCGGGGGTTCCGTACACGACCACCAGCGTCCGCCAGGATAGCTATTTTATGACGGTGATCTTGCCGATCGCTTTGTCCGCAGGCGTCCTGATCTTCCTGTTTATGTTTATCAATTCCCGTTCCGGCGGCGGGGCAAATGCCAAGATGATGAATTTTGGACGCAGCCGTGCCCGGATGGTATCGACCAGCAAGGTCAACTTTACCAAAGTTGCCGGTCTGGAAGAGGAGAAAGAGGAACTGGAGGAGATTGTAGATTTCCTGAAAAATCCGCAGAAATACACCGGCGTCGGGGCGCGCATCCCGAAGGGCGTGATCTTAGTCGGACCTCCAGGAACCGGTAAAACACTGCTTGCCAAAGCGGTGGCGGGCGAGGCAGGCGTTCCGTTCTTCTCGATTTCCGGTTCGGATTTTGTTGAAATGTTCGTCGGTGTCGGCGCATCCCGTGTTCGCGACTTGTTTGAGGAAGCCAAGAAAAATGCCCCGTGTATTGTCTTTATCGATGAGATCGATGCGGTTGCCAGACAGCGTGGTACCGGCATGGGCGGCGGTCACGACGAGCGCGAGCAGACGCTCAACCAGCTCCTGGTTGAGATGGATGGTTTCGGCGTCAATGAGGGCATCATCGTCATGGCGGCGACGAACCGCGTGGATATTCTCGACCCGGCGATTCTGCGACCGGGCAGATTTGACCGAAAGGTGGCAGTCGGACGACCGGACGTCAAGGGACGCGAGGAGATTCTCGGCGTTCATACGAAGGAAAAACCGCTGGGCGAGGATGTGGATTTACACCGCATTGCGCAGACAACCGCTGGATTTACCGGAGCCGATCTGGAAAATCTGATGAATGAGGCGGCGATCAATACCGCAAAAGAGGGACGTAAGTTCCTGACCCAGACGGATATTGAGAAAGCCTTTATTAAAGTGGGAATCGGTGCTGAGAAGCGCAGCAAGGTGATTTCCGAGAAAGACAAGAAGATTACCGCATACCATGAGGCGGGTCATGCGATTTTGTTCCATGTCCTCCCGGATGTGGGACCGGTTCACACCGTTTCGATCATTCCGACCGGTGTCGGTGCGGCAGGCTATACGATGCCGCTTCCGGAGCAGGATGAGCTTCATATGACGAAGGGCAGAATGCTTCAAAATATCATGGTTTCGCTGGGCGGACGAATCGCCGAGGAGATTATCTTTGACGACATCACGACCGGCGCCTCCCAGGATATCAAGCAGGCGACCTCGATGGCGCGCGCGATGGTAACCGAGTACGGTATGTCAGAAAAACTGGGCATGATCAACTACGGTGGAGACAACAACGAGGTCTTTATTGGCCGCGACCTGGCGCATACGAGAACCTACAGCGAGGAAGTGGCGAGCGAGATCGACAGCGAGGTAAAACGCATCATCGACGAATGCTATGCCAAGGCAAAACAGATCATTCTCGATCACGAGGATGTCCTTCATTCCTGCTGTGCCCTGCTGATGGAGAAAGAGAAGATCGGTCAGGCTGAGTTTGAAGCGCTGTTCCAGGATGGAGAAAAGCCGTCAGGGGAAGCTGAAACTCCGGTGACAGAAGCATAAAAAGTTCAAAGCATGAAACAGGTCTGGAAATAAGCCTTCTTTTATGCAAATTTCGGGCGGATTTTGCTGGACATTTCGGGAGAGAGTGTTGATTTGCACAAAAAAGAAATCGAAATAAAACGATGTTTGTGCACACTTATTTCCGCTCCTATGCTATTATAATAGACGTAACCCCCCCCAATACATTATATAGTTTTTGCTACACCCCATAAAACGAAATACCTTCTCCTAAAAAGGTCAGCTACCCCGCTGACCTTTTTTATTTCATAGGAAATTACGTCCTATGAAACAAAAAACGCTCCGCGAGGATGCGCACTCGCGCGAAGCAGAAACATGTCGCAAGCGACCGCGCTCGGCGCGAGAATGTGCCAAGGCACATTCTTTTTTATTACCTAAAATTAGGGGTGTGAAAATAACTTGTGTAATTTTGGGAAATCCTGTAAAATATGGGCAGAAAATAACATGATTGTGAAAGCGGTGAAACCGCTGGAAAGGGAAACAGATGGAGCAGATCAATCGCGACGCGCTATTTTGCGACGAGACAGAGGATTACCGTTGTCCTTCGGAGGCAGATGCGGGTGAAGTCGTTACATTTTATTTCAGAACAGAGAAAAATGGAGCAGATGCGGTTGTACTGCTGGAATATGACCCGGAGACCGGGGCGCTTTTGCAGGAGTGGCAGATGAAACGGCTTTCGTGGGAGTGCTGTGCTGGCAGCGTTGGGAACGGTGCAGATACAAATCGAGGCATAGATGGTAGCGGTATGGCTGACAAGTCAGACAGCCGTTTTGATTACTACAGCTGTGCGCTGACTCTGGGAACGAAAACATTTTCGTATGTATTTCAGGTAACCTGGGGCGAGAACGTCTGTCTTTACAACCGGATCGGGCTGACAGAGGATGCGGCGGCGCACCCGTTCCGCCTGATTCCGGGATTTCATGTGCCGGAGTGGAGCAAGGGCGCGCTGATGTATCAGATCTATGTGGATCGGTTCTGCAACGGCGATCCTACAAACGATACGGAAACCAATGAATATATTTATCTGAAAAAACCGGTCACCCGGGTGACGGACTGGAAGGAACCGATCAGTACACTCGATGTGGGACGGTTTTACGGCGGTGATCTGCAGGGTGTTTTAGATAAACTTGATTATTTAAAGAGTCTCAAGATAGAAGCAATCTACTTAAATCCGGTATTTGTATCACCGTCGAACCATAAGTATGACTGTCAGGACTACGACCATATCGATCCGCATTATGGAGTGATTCTGGAGGACGCAGACGGGCTGGTGTGCCCGGAAGATACGGACAATGACCGCGCACATAAATATATGACGCGGACGGCGGATGAGCAGAACCTGGAGGCGAGCGATGCCTTTTTTGCCCGCCTGATTGAGGAAGCGCACAAGCGGGGAATCCGGGTGCTGGTGGACGGTGTGTTCAACCATTGTGGTTCTTTCAATAAATGGCTGGATGCGGAACTTCTGTACCAGCACGCGGGCGGCTATCCGCAGGGGGCATATGTCTCGGAGGACAGCCCGTATCGCTATTTTTTCCAGTTTCACAATGAAAATGCCTGGCCGTTTAATGACAGCTACGACGGCTGGTGGGGACACGCGACGCTTCCGAAGCTCAATTACGAGGAATCGCCGGAATTGTACCAGTACATTCTGGGAATTGCGAAAAAATGGGTGTCGGCGCCGTTTGGAGCAGATGGCTGGCGGCTGGATGTGGCGGCAGATCTGGGGCGGAGTGCCGGGATGAACCATCAGTTCTGGCGTGATTTCCGCGCGGCAGTCAAGGAGGCAAATCCGGAGGCGGTCATGATCGCGGAACATTACGGCAGCCCGTATGACTGGCTGAAGGGCGATCAGTGGGATACGGTCATGAATTATGATGCGTTTATGGAGCCGCTGTCATGGTTTCTGACCGGGATGGAGAAGCACAGTGACGAAGAAAATCCGGCGCTGTTTGGGGATGGATGCGCCTTTTTTGAGGCGATGCGCTACCATATGAGTGAAATGCCGACGGCTTCCGTGCAGTGTGCGATGAACGAGCTGTCCAACCACGATCACTCCCGCTTTATGACGCGGACAAACCGCCGGGTGGGACGCCTTGCGTCGGCAGGTGCAAAAGCAGCGGAGGAAGGGATCAGCTATGGCATTTTCCGCCAGGGTGTTGTCATGCAGATGACCTGGCCGGGCGCGCCGACGATCTATTACGGTGATGAAGCGGGCGTCTGTGGATGGACCGATCCGGACAGCCGCCGGACGTACCCGTGGGGCGGGGAAAACCTGGAGCTGATCGAGTTCCACCGCTACATGAGCGGCATCCGGAAACGCTGTCCGGCATTTAGAAATGGTTCCCTGAAAGCGCTGGCGGCGGGAGATGGCTATATTGCCTATGGACGTTTTCAGAGTGCTCAGAGAGCTGGCGGCGCGTGCTGCGGCGTGACGGCGGTCAATACAGGTGATGACTGGCTGACGCTCAAGATTCCGGTCTGGCAGATCGGGGCGCGCGACGGGGCGGTCCTGCGCCGGGAAATGATGACCTATGAGGACGGTTACAACGCCGGACAGGTTGAACATGAGGTAAAGGACGGCTATATCGAGGTGAAAATCCCACCGGTCGGAAGTATCGTTTTGACGGGAAATGATACGGCATTGTAGGAAATGCGGCTTCGACAAGATATATGATTTCTGGCAGTTGAGCGAGAAGAATCAAAAGCAGGAAAAAATGGAAATAAAAATATTAAATAAAATATATAAAAACACTTGCTTTTTTGAGACGGCCATGCTATAATCTTCAACTGTCAGAGCAATTTTGGATGGGTTCCCGAGTGGCCAAAGGGGGCAGACTGTAA
>UMCM01042018.1_pt1 | contig 23070 bp, 11 predicted proteins | sample 1964231 | NCBI WGS metagenome assembly UMCM01 (sample SAMEA4835968, study PRJEB28245) | human gut metagenome | biome: gut microbiome; material: fecal sample | place: Denmark | collected 2008
ATACTGGGGAATACATATCACAATTTGCGTAAACTACAACCAGCACATGGTGGAAGTGATCCCGGTAAGATTTCCACCTCCGGCGTCATGGAAAAGGATGTCAACCTCAGTATTGCAATGGCTCTTAAACAGCTGTTTGAAAACAGAGGCTTTACTGTTGTCATGACCAGAACCACCGACTGCGACCTCGCCCCGGATAATTCCAAGCATCCAAAGACAGATGATCTCACAAAGAGAACTGCCCTGATGTCTAAAAGCAATGTGGCAGTCAGCATCAGTATCCATCAAAACAGCTTTGAGGACAGTTCAAGCTGCGGTCCACAGGTATTCTATTATGAAGCCTCTGATGCAGGAAAAGAGCTCGCATCCTCTGTTCTTGGAGCTTTAAACACTTCTCTTTGTGTCGCAAAGCCACGAAGCATTAAGCCCAATAAAGAATACTTTATACTTAAAAAATCCACATCCCCGACCGTAATCGTAGAATGTGGATTCTTGAGTAATCCTGCTGAGACACTTCTTCTTACTGACAAAAACTATCAGGATGACCTGGCACATGCAATATATATCGGTGTTACAGACTATCTTGTGCAATCACCCTCTGGACATTTACAATAAACTGCTCTGCGATGTGATATAGTCTGGTTGTCTGGACACTTTCACTGCCATCAAGCTGCTTTTTAGTCTCATTATCTGACTCAGTATTCGATTTCATATCCGACATCTTAGACTCTTTTGCAGATATATCATGCTCCAGTGCCACATCTATGCGCACACGCTGTTCACCATCACTTATTCCTGCCTCAAACATAGTGATATTGTCTTCAAACAGCTTTTTAGTCTGCTCATCGTCTGTGACTATCATAGCAGATACTGAGTTTTCCTTTGCCTCAAAATATGCAGCTACCCTGCCGCATTTTTTATCCTCAAGGAATATATCAACCAGTCCCTTTTTATCTTCACCTCTTACTATGCTAAGCTTCATACCTGTGACCCCGTCTGCAGTCTCTATTGGTACAATATAGTTTTCCTGTCTCGACATATTTGAAGCTATCCTTAGCTGACTGCATAATAGCTTCATCTGTCTGAGGTCTATTGAACCTGTGTGCCTATCCTCTATAATCATCGAATCCATAACATGCTCTGCTGTATCAGCCAGCGTTTCCTGCGCCTGCGCAAGCTCCTTTGGATTTTTGACCGACTCAGAAAACCGTCTGAGAGTCTCATCCAAAAGAGCCCTTGCCGTAGCACTGTCTCCACGCTCCCAGAGATTTCTTACTGCCTCTGACGGATTTTTCATTAGCCGTGACGCAGCCATGAGGTTTACCGCGGTTGTTTTTACATCATATTGCTCTAGAAAAGCATATACGTTCTCAGGCACCGAAACTGCCTGATTGAACTGTCTTAGCTGTTCTGTGGCATATTGCTCTGACAGTGTGTTATCCTCGTCTGCCTCATATACAGCCTGCCTTAACTGCTCCGGAGTCATATCAAGCCAGCTGTCATACTGCACAAACTCCATTTTCTCAGGTGAAAGTGTATCAAGCACATCCCTTAGGCAGTTTGTATGATATGCGCTTTCTATCTGTGAGTCAATTTTAATGCCCCTGCTTACACTGTCCACTCCGGCAAAGGTATCGTCCACCTTATAGTCCATGGCACTCTTTCCTCGTACCCGGACCGCTGTAAGCAGATTTTTCATTGTAATATCTGCTCCCTGATTAACAAGTGAGCCTATCACAGCACCATCTGACTGCTCCACCTGTGAAATAAGCCTGTATATGCCTATATATGAGTCTCTTTCCTCCTCTGAGATTTCATTTTTCTTTTCAAGCTTCCAGAGAAACTCGCTGAATTTCTCATCCCTTTCGTCAGGATTTTCTGATTTTATCCGTCTGGCAGTTTCACTTATGTCACTCATGCTCATATCAAGCGGTGATATGCCTCTTTTTATCATCTCAATCGTCACCGCCGGTGTCATATCGCTGAATGCTCTCTGCACCTGCTCATCTACAGACTTTATCTGCTTTATATTGTCCTCTGTGATGTCGGTACTGTTGTACGCAAGTATCCGCACAGCCCTGCGATTGCTTTCAGATGTATCTATCTGAAGTTCTTTAAGTATATCATCCACATTCTGAAATGCTTTTGATATACTGTCTCCCATATCTGCCCGCGGTGATGTCATAAGAGTCTCATATCCTGAGGCTGCTGCTTCTAATGACTGCTTCATTGCTTTGCCTGCTGTATACAGCTCATACACAGTGTCATCAGCGGATTCCAGGGTCAATACATAAGCCGGCTGCTGCTTCATCTGATTGAAAATATCACAGACATTATTGTACATACGTACCCTATCATCAGATGCCTCTACACTGCTCTCACCAAACAGCGCTCCGTAGTATTTATTTTCCTGCTGCTTAAGCAGCTCCACTACACGTTCAATAGGCTCTGTGTCTATTGAAACTCCTTTTTTTATGAGTGAAAGGTTGGCTTCTGCTGTCATGGAAAGTCTCGCTTCCTCAAGCTTTCTTTGAGCTGTAACAAGCCTTGCTTCCCGGCTGCCTGTAATCTGATTATCCGCAGCTTTATTCGCTGAGGCTTGCGATGCTGCACTATCCTTGCCCCTTGCAGCTATAAGCTTTGACAGATTCTCTATCGTGACAGGTATGTTATCTGACTCTAATGTGACAATGTCATCTGCAGTTGCCTCACCTAATACATCACAGGCTTTCTTTGCCATGTCAAATGTCAGACCATCTTGTGACATTGTAGCATCTGTAGCCTTTTTTCCCATTGCCAGTGCTTCTGTCACTGCCCTTGCATAAAAATCACTGCTCACATTTTCTTCTGCTGCGTTGATGCAGTCTACCCGATTCGCAAGCAGCACATTGTCAGGTGTAACGGCTATATCTTCATCTATCAGCCATCTGCACTGATTCATATTCTCATCACTACTGTCTATATGAGCTTCCTCTAATATCTGTTTAAGCTGTGGCTTAAGCTCCTCAAACAGCTCATCTGATATCTCCGTCATTTTGGTTTTCTGCCTGTAATCTTGTACCTGACTGCTGCTGTACGTAGCCTTGTATACATTGGAAACCGTCGGATTCATGTTATTTCTGACCAGATATGCCTTTGTCTCATTAGATATATTTGTAAGGCTCTTTGCCCGGTCTATGGCATCTGTACCTGCCTTTATATTGTCATCTGTAGCAGGAATATCATATGCTTTCATCTGATTGACAAGCATGGCCGCTTCAGTCTGGCTTCCCGTGATGTCTGTAAGCTGCTCCCTGCTCAGATCATCTCCATATATGGATATATCTACACCAGCCTTTGCCAGCACTGCTTTTATCTTATCGGTCTCAGTGACAATGACATCGTAGCCGTCATCCTTTGCAGCTTTGTAATCATCACTCGTGGTGGTGCTTGCAGTGACAATCATATCATTTCGCCTGTTTTCTGAGGTCTGATTCATGTCATTTAGCAGATTTTCTGCCATATCTGTGCCATCCTTGTTCCCGGCTTCGTTTTTAGCCTGTGGTCTTGCATATATCGTATCCGACATATCAACAGAATTTGACGAACCGACAACAGCCGCCTTTTTTGACATATTGTCACTGCTGTCTGTCTTTATGTAGTCTGACACACGCATACCCGCTGTCATGTCATTTATTGTTTTTGTGTCCGTATTTTTCGTATCTGTGCTTTTATTAATCAAATTCTCTATCTGCATATTTCCTGCTCCGTGCCCTGCATATATACCATCTCTGCAGCCTTTATTTATGGATATTTATACTTCGTACTTTTGTGGTTCTGAATAGTTATCTTTTTACTATATATCGACATATAATACGCAAAAATAAAGACCGCGCCTTAAATTGGCGCGGTCCTTTACCCTGCTATTTACCTGTATATTAGTATTTAAATATAGCAACTCCGTAAGGCGCAAGTGGATAAGCAAATGAAAATGGTCTGCCGTCACATTCTGATTTGACTGCCTTATAGTCCAGCTTCTTATATGACTGTTTTGCTGCCTTGCCTCTGCCCTTTTTAGCCTTCTTTACAGGCTCTTGTACCGTTTTGCCTGTAAACTTAGGATCCTCACTATCTAAAACAAGCTGATATGTCTTGTGCTTTGGCACTCCGACTCTGTAATCAGGTCTCTCTACCGGTGTGAAATTGATGACAAAGAGCATATTATTCTTGCCATCCTTACTCTTTCTGATAAAGCTGAAGATGCTTCTGTCTGCATCGTTTGCATTTATCCATTCAAAGCCTTCCCAGCTTGAATCCAGCTCATACAGACAGCGGTTTCTCCTATAGAGATGAAGCAGCTCCTTTACCCAGTTCTGGATCTTTTTATGCTCCGGATTCTCAAGCAGATACCAGTCGAGTTCTCTTTCCTCACTCCACTCCTGCTTCTGTGCAAACTCCTGTCCCATGAAAAGAAGCTTCTTTCCACAGTGTCCCATCATAAATGCATATCCTGCCATGAGGTTCTTGAATTTATCCTCTTCTAAGCCCGGCATTTTGTTGAGCATAGAACACTTCAGATGTACCACCTCATCATGTGACAGTACCAGAATATATTTCTCACTCTCATTATAGCTCATCGCAAATGTCATCTTGTTGTGGTTATTTTTTCGGAAATATGGATCCAGCTTCATGTAATCAAGGAAGTCATGCATCCATCCCATGTTCCATTTGTAGCTGAAATTCAGTCCGTCATCCTCTACCTTGCCTGTTACTTTTGGCCATGCGGTAGACTCCTCGGCTATCATGACTGTTCCATGATTTCTTCCAAGTATGAGTGTATTGATATGTTTGAAAAATTCCACTGCCTCAAGATTCTTATTGCCACCGAACTGGTTTGGAACCCACTGTCCATCGCTCTTTCCGTAATCGAGATAAAGCATTGACGCAACTGCATCCACACGGAGTCCGTCTACGTGGTAATTTTCTATCCACATTAATGCACTTCCGATAAGGAAGTTCTTTACTTCATTCTTACCGTAGTCAAATATCTTTGTGCCCCAGTCGGGATGCTCTCCCTTTCTTGGGTCTGCATACTCATATGTGGCTGTTCCGTCGAAATTGGCAAGTCCATGCGCATCCTTTGGGAAATGTGCAGGTACCCAGTCGAGGATTACTCCGATATTATTTTTATGGCACTGATCAACAAAGTATGCAAAATCCTCAGGCTTTCCATACCTCGATGTAGGTGCATAGTAGCCTGTCACCTGATATCCCCATGAGCCATCAAACGGATACTCTGAAATACCCATAAGCTCAATATGTGTATATCCCATAGTTTTTACATATGATATGAGTGATTTTGCAAGCTCCCTGTATGTATAAAAGCCCTCATCATCTCTGCCCGGATGTCTCATCCATGAGCCCGGATGGCACTCATATATAGCCATAGGTGAAGAATATACATCAGCATCTGACTTTGCTGCTCTCTTATCCATCCACTCTTTGTCAGTCCATGTGAAGTGCTCAATATCTGTGATGATTGACGCTGTTCCCGGACGAAGCTCTGCGTAGTTTGCGTATGGATCCGCCTTGTACAGCTTATCACCCTGTTCAGTGACTATAATAAACTTATACATCTGACCCTTTTGCGCTCCCGGTACAAAAAGCTCATACACTCCCATGGTTTCCGGCTCTACACGCTTCATCTCATGACTGGTCTCATTCCAGTCGTTAAACTCACCAAACACGTACACTTCCCTCGCATGTGGCGCCCAGACGTCAAAACACACTCCTTTTTTTCCTTTGCGCTCAGCTAAGTGAGCACCCATCTTCTTATAGATGTCATAGTGTGTTGCCTGACCAAACAGGTAACAATCCATTGCTGTAAAATTACACATATATATACCCCCATAAGTATTTATTTTTCCCTGAAATGATCCTCTTTGAGTACAATTCGGTCATCATCTGTATATCGCCTGGCTGTCAGAATACTTATAGCCTTCTTAAGTCCGCTGTGAGCCTCCCTGTCTATGGCCTCGTCAATTATATCCTTGACCTCTGTCAGAGTGGTAGCCTGGTCTATCCTCTCAATATTGCTGATTCTGTTATGCAATGCCAGAATAGCCATCTCATCTATCTTGTACCCAAGCTCTGCAGAGTACGATTTGGCAAACAATACGAGTTCATCATTTGTAAAAATAGGAACCGATATCTTTTCCGTGAACTTGGATGCAAAGCCCTCATCCATTGAGAGAGCCTTCTTTATACCCTTTGATGTATCCTCAAGTATATAGAGTGTTCCTGTAATATCATGCTCCATCAAAAATGATAGCTGGGCAGCTATGCTGCGGTCGATATCACCGGCTCTTTCTATGATGAGACAGCCTCCTGTTATCTTTCTGACTACCTGCTGCACATCCTTTTTATTGAGTGCGGCAGCATCAATCTTACCCATCTTTCCTGTAAGCTGTTCACCATCTTTTTGTAATACCTTTATAAAGCTTGTAGCAAGCATTGTCTTTCCGCAACCCTGCTCTCCCTGTATAATGAGGTTGCCTGTGGATGCGTTTTCTTTCCTGTTGAAATGATCAAGCACTGCATTATATGCCTTGCAGATCTGATCCTCCATACCCTTTACCGGTATGAAATATGAAAATATAGCTTTCTGTTCGCTTGTAAGCTCTTTTATATGTTTTGTTTCTTTCAATTTCGAGTCATCTTCTTCGCTGTCTAAATCCTCCGGCAATGAAATATCCGGCATTTTTCTTGTCTTAGCCATATCCAGCTTCTTCTCCAGTCCCGGATTTTTTGCTGTCATCTTGGCTATTTCCTGCTCGATAAATGATGTCACATGATCAAAATCTCTCTTCTCAGAAACGTTTTCTTTCTCCTGTGAAGTCTCATCATCTGATGTATCATCATCGACATTTAACATATCATCTGTTATTTCAGGCATCATGGTAGTCGGCTGCATGAGTATCTCGTCTTTCTCAGACTCCTCTGCCATAATTATATCCTCCGGCTCTCCAACCGGTTCCTTGACTTCATCTGCAGCCTCTTCCGGTGCTTCCTGCGGCTCCTGTGCTTCGTCTATAGCCTCTTCCGGTGCTTCCTGCGACTCCTGTGCTTCGTCTATAGCCTCTTTGGGTGCTTCCTGCGGCTCCTGTGCTTCGTCTATAGTATCTTCCGGTGCTTCCTGCGGCTCCTGTACTTCATCCACAGTCTCCTCTGCATAAAGCTCCTGCATATCCGGTTTCTGCTCTTCTTCAGGCTCCTTCACGGCAGCTTTCTGCTCTATAATATCAACCGGGACCTTCAAATACTCCTCCTCAAGAAGTTCCTTAGGAGTGACACCTGCATCCAGCTTTGGAATGACATCATTTAGTCTCTCCATGATGTCTCCTGCCTCCTGAAGTGCTCTTGCCTTAGCTGACTCAAGCTTCTGCTGCTCAGCCTCTTTAAGGGCAATTTCAGCCGCATGTCTGGTCTTTTCCCATTCTTCAAGCACATCCTGTATAGACATCTGTCCTGTAATCTGATGCTCAAGCTGAGTCTTTTCACTCATGACCATAGACATCTGTCCGTCAGCGTCTTCACCCAAAAGCTCCTTGAAATTCAACTTAAGTGAACCATCTATCTCTTCATCTGTAGCGATATGCTCTGTCTCTTCCGGCTGCTGTACATACTCTTCCTGCTCCTTTTCGAGCTTGAGATAAGGAATATCCTCAACTATCTTTTTGATGGTATCCATCGTATCAGCAACTTCATTCTTGCCCTTGGCCTCCATGATCTGCTGCATACCCTTGGCAATCTCCTGCTGTAAATTTACAGTATTGAACTTCTCCTGATTTACAGTAATCTGCGGAATAGTTACGTCATCATGCACTATCTCTCCGCCCTTTACCATCTCCATGGCACCTATCTCAGTGACCTCAGCCTCATCCTTTATCTTAGCCGGCTTTTCCTTCTCTGCCTTGAATCGTCTGTACTTTTCCTCCTGAACCTTGGTAAGTGGCTGATAAAGCATCTTAAGCTCCAGCGCACGCTCCACATATGGTCCGTCTCCGAACCACAGAATGAGCTCATCGCAGGCATCTATACACTTATCGGCTTTTCCGGCCTTGTGGTATAGATATGCAAGCTCATATGCCCACTCCTCAGTGTATTCTTCATCCTTGTATTCTTCAAGAATAGTGATAAGCTCATCAAATGAAGCTCCCTGCCCTTTTTTGATGGCATATCTTAATACATACTTCATATCATCATGAGGCGCTATCTCAACAAACTCATCATAATACTCTGTAGCAGCATCATAATCCCCCATCTTGATGGCGACCTCAGCCAGTCTGTATATAATCATCCTGCCGATTGGTGAACGGTCATAGGCCATTAAAAGTATGTCCCTTGCATCCTGGTATCTTTCGGCCTTCTCGTAGATTTCGCCGATTTTAACGAGTGTATTTACATTTTTAATTTTGTTCCAATTTATGCTATCCGCAATCTCTGCTGCGCTCATATAGCCCTCCTCGGCGCTTAGGGCTTTTATCTGATCCAGCTTGAGATTGTATTCGTATTTATCCACTTATTTCACCTACTCGTATTTAAGCTTATTATTTTTTGTATCTACGCCTGTTGTCTTTGTATAATCCCTTGTGTCCTCAGGAAGCTTCTTTTTCCTGAGAGCATAATTAACAACTCTTTTCACAATATAGTATATCACAGCAAAGGTTGGAACACCAAGTAACATTCCAAGAAAACCAAACATTCCTCCGCCGATTAGTATGGCAAACATAACCCAGAAGGTCGAAAGACCGGTAGATGAGCCAAGTATCTTAGGCCCTATTATATTGCCATCCACCTGCTGCAGCACGACAATAAATATCAGGAGATAAAGCGCATGCCACGGACTCTGAATTACTACTATGAGTAACGATGGAATTGCACCGATAAACGGTCCGAATACCGGAATCACATTTGTGACGCCGATAATCACTGCAACGAGCACCGATGATGGAATCCTTAAAATCAGACATCCGAAATATGCAATCACACCTATAATCAGAGAATCTATAATCTTACCGCTTATGAAGCCTCCAAAAATCTCATTTGTCTTTCTGATCGTCTCAATGATGATATTGCCTGTCTTTGGCTTGCAGACAGCATATATTATCTTTTTGCTCTGTCCTGCAAGAGTCTCCTGAATACTCATCACATAGACCATCACGATTATTCCGATAATAAAATTAAATAAGCCTCTGACTACCGAAATCACACCGGTTGTAATCTGTGCAACATACTTCTGTGCCTCAGGAATCAGCTTTTCTGTGGCATAATCCTCAATGTAGTCGGTTGCATTCTGTAAACCTGTGCTCGCGAGCTCAGCAATTTTGCTGTCCCCGAAATTGCCGTTCTTTATCATGTTGATGAATGCCGCAACATCATTTGGCAGTGTCTTCATAAGTCCCGATATACTTGCTATGACAGAAGGCACAATAGCCGCAATGAGGAGCGAAATAATCGCTACAAGAATAATAACCGAGCCTGTGATTGCAAGAGCTCTTGAAACCTTTCGCAGCTTGCTTTCGCTTTTCATCTTTTTGGAAAGAAGCTTTTTAAAGCATCTTTCCAGCCACAGCATGACAGGATTCATCAGGTATGCAAGCACAAGTCCCATTATAATAGGCATTGCTGCCGCAAGCAGCTTGCTCCATATGCCTGCAAAGCCCTCAAATCTGTACAGTGCAAAGAAAAACAGTATACTGACTGCAAACGTGACAAATACCATGACACCTATTCTGATCAGATGTGGCCATTCCTCACGCCCCGGGTGCGAATTCTGCTTCGCACCCTTATCTGCATTTATCTCAATGTTTGATTTTTTACCAGCTTTTCCGGTTTCTTCCATCGGATTAAACTCTCCTTATTTACGATTATAGTTGATGAGACATCCCTTTAATATTATCTCTCTTTCATCATCTGTGAGCTCACCCATCTTCAGTGTAAATGGCTTTAATTCACCATCCTTGACAACATATGCCTCAAACTCCGTCTTTGCATCCTCGATTTCCTTCTTGATTCCCGGAAGGAAGATATAGTCGAGGTTGTGGAACGGAAGCTCTCCCTCATCGATGATGAATGGAAGCATTCCCCAGTTGATAAGGTTTGAACGGTATCTCTTTGTGGCATACTCGTTTGCGATATTTGCCCAGCCTCCGAGTACCTTCTGGCAGCTGGCAGCCTGCTCTCTTGCTGAGCCGTCACCCGGCTTAACAGCAAAAATTGTGCTTCCGAAGCCCATATTCTCATGGCTTGCCTCAGGGAATTTTTTCTTTACTACTCCCATGATTTCAGCAACCTCAGGAACAGCCTTTCCTGCGCACTCACCACTCTCTATAGCCTTCTGGGCCTTCTGGATTTCCTTTGCTCTGCCTACATACTCAGGATCCTTTCTTGAAAGTGCAAACTCTGCAAGTCCAAGAGGGTTTGAACGATATGAAGATGTCTCTCCTGAAGGAATGAGCTCATCTGTTGTAGTAACAGGATCATGAATCTCTGAAACCACCTTAAGGAGCATATTCTCAGGAAGCGCACTCATTGCCGGCCAGTCCTTGATGTTTGGTCCGAACTGGATTTCAACTGAAGGATCTGCCACTCCATGGCTGTCAAATACACGGTTCTCATATATAGTCTTGTCAAAGAAATATTTTGGCTTTGTAAAGTTGACATCAATATCCGCTGCTGATGTAAGGAAGCCCTTGTTTGCTGCTGTTGCAGCGATTGAACGTGCATCCATGAGTGCCACTGAGCTGATCTGTCCGTTCTGTACCTTAGAACCCTCTCTGTTAGGGAAGTTTCTTGTTGAATGACGGATAGAGAATGCGTTGTTGGCAGGTGTATCTCCTGCACCAAAGCAAGGTCCGCAGAAAGCAGTCTTTACGATTGCACCTGTCTCAAGAAGCTTTGCTACAGCTCCGTTTTTCACAAGCTCCATGTATATTGGAGTAGATGCCGGGTAAACACTCAGTGTAAACTCGTCTGCTCCGATTGAATGTCCGTTTAATATGTCAGCCGCATCGCAGATATTCTCAAATCCACCGCCTGCACAGCCTGCGATGATTCCCTGGTCTACATACAGTTTTCCGTCTCTTACCTTACTCTTTAAATCAAGCTTCACCTTGCCGTCAAAGCTTACCTCAGCTCTCTTCTCACAGTCATCGAGAATATCCATGAGGTTTGCATTGAGCTCATCGATAGTATAGGTATTGCTAGGGTGGAATGGCATAGCTATCATTGGGCGGATCTGGCTTAAATCAATCTCAATAAATCTGTCGTAGTAAGCCACCTCACCCGGATTAAGCTCCTTGTGGTCCTCAGCCCTACCGTGAATCTCAAAGAATTCCTTAACCTGGTCATCTGTTCTCCAGATAGAAGAAAGACATGTAGTCTCTGTTGTCATAACATCGACACCTATACGGAAGTCAACGCTCAGATTAGACACACCCGGTCCTACAAACTCCATAACTTTGTTCTTTACGAAGCCGTTTCCGAATACCTCTCCGATAATTGCAAGTGCGACATCCTGTGGTCCAACGCCCTTGATTGGCTCTCCTGTCAGGTAAATACCTACTACCTCAGGCATATCAATATCATATGTCTGTTCAAGAAGCTGCTTAACAAGCTCAGGTCCACCCTCGCCGACTGCCATAGTACCAAGTGCACCATAACGTGTATGTGAATCAGAACCAAGTATCATTTTTCCGCCACCGGCAAGCATCTCTCGTGCAAACTGATGGATAACTGCCTGATGAGGTGGTACATATATTCCACCGTACTTCTTTGCACATGTGAGACCAAACATGTGGTCGTCCTCATTGATTGTTCCACCAACTGCACAAAGGCTGTTGTGACAATTTGTAAGTACATACGGGATAGGGAATTTCTCAAGTCCTGAAGCTCGTGCTGTCTGGATGATACCTACAAATGTGATATCATGCGATGTAAGCTTATCAAACTTAATCTGAAGCTTGTCCATATTGCCGGATGTATTGTGCTCCTTTAAAATACCGTAAGCAATTGTCTCCTGCTTAGCTGTCTGTTTATCGATGTCCATGCCGGTCTTGCTTTTGACAGCTGCCTGAGCCTCCGGTCCATCAATTATTACTTCCTTACCGTTTAAAAGGTAAGCACCATTTTCATATAATTTCACTTATTCTACCTCCGTATGTGTATTTCAAAATTCTTTTATTTACTATTATATAATATTATAGGTAATTGTGGCAATAAATAAATCACCATCTACCTTAATTTCGAATTTTCCTCCCATCAAATGGGTCAGATTCTTTGCAATCGAAAGTCCAAGTCCACTTCCTTCAGTGGTTCTCGACCTCTCTCCCCTCACAAAACGCTCTGTCAGGTCTACATTTCCGTTGCTTACTATGTCAAGCTCGTTCTTAGACACATTCTTTATTGTAAAAACTGCCTTTTTATCTGCCTTTTCAAGTTCTACATACACTCTTGTATTTTCCAGTGCATATTTTGCGGCATTAGTATACAGATTTTCAATAGAGCGGTAAAGCTGACGCCCATCCGCATAGATAAATATCTGTTCTGATGGAATTTTTGTAACTATTGTCAGATTTCTCGACTCAAATCGCTCATTGAATTCACCTCCGGTCTGGTATAAAAGCTCAACCAGATCAAGCTTTTGCATATTGAGCTTCACATTTCCCGAGGTAATCTTTGATGTCTCTACCAAATCCTCTGTAAGCTGCTTTAAGCGCTGTGACTTTTCCTCCAGCACATGTATATAGTATTTGGCATTTTCATTTTCCAGATTTTCCCTCTTAAGCAGGTCAACATAGTTGACTATTGAAGTCAGAGGTGTCTTTATATCATGTGATACGTTTGTTATTAGGTCTGCCTTTAGTTTTTCATTTTTAAGACTCTCATTTACCGAGCTCATAAGACCCTGGCGTATATGGTTGACAGCCTCCGCCACCTTTTTCTGCTGCCCATGAAACTCATTGACATTGAGTGTAGTGTCAAGCGCTCCTTCCGAGATAGCTTCAAGTGCCTCCTGTATGCGCATTATCTCTTTATTTTTTTGTGTATGGATATCCTTTTTCTCAATAACTCTTTTCAAAAGCTCATAGCCCTTGTACATCAGGCTGTGTGTGCAAAGTATATTGCCTTTTATCTTCCTTACAATGCTCTGGTATAAAATAATAAAAGCCAGATCAAACAAAAAAGTAAATGTGCCGGCCGTCATAATGAGTGATGCATAGTCAAAATGCTGGTTTTTTACGCCTGAAATCACTTTTCCCATAAATACCATGAGCAGTGTAAATATCACTAGCATCACATCAGAGTATACCTTGTCAATCGGTAAATAGTATATTGTGTAATCATCCTCTGATTTTCTGCCGGCCACGTTTGCCATATATGCCAGGCTCACAAAGCTGCCTACCAGGCCCGCAAGCGATATTAGTGTATAGATATCAATATTTTCATGCGCATCGTGCCTGAATGCATAGCCTGTGGCAAACACTCCTGTCACCATAAGTATCATGCATAGCTGATGTAAAACTATGACCGCTGCTTTTTTTCCTATCGTATACTGCTTCATTTGTTGTCCTCTATCTTATAGCCTACTCCCCAGACCACCTTCAGATAGCGTGGCTCCTTAGGATTTATCTCTATTTTTTCCCTGATATGTCTGATGTGCACAGCAACTGTATTGTCGGCGCCTATCGCCTCCTCGTTCCATATGCTCTCATATATTTCGTTTATTGAGTAGACCTTTCCCTTATTTTTAAGGAGTAAAAGCAGTATATTGTATTCAATCGGTGTGAGCTTTACCTCCTCACCATCCACAGTCACCTTTTTTAAATCATCATTTACCAAAAGACCTCCGGCTTCATAAACCTTGTCTCCGGCTGCATCATTGCTTGACAGAGTGGTATATCTGCGAAGCTGTGACTTTACCCTTGCCACAAGCTCAAGCGGATTAAAAGGCTTTGTGACATAATCATCAGCTCCCACATTGAGGCCTAAAATCTTGTCAGCATCCTCTGTCTTTGCCGATAGAATGATTATCGGCACCCTGCTTTCCTTTCGTATCTGCAAAGTGGCTCTTATTCCGTCGAGCTTTGGCATCATGACATCTATTATCATGAGGTCTATTTTTTTATTCTTCATAATTTCAACCGCCTGTATGCCGTCGTAAGCCTTCTCCACGTCGTAGCCCTCCTGCATCAGGTAAATCTCAATTGCCTCAACTATTTCCTTGTCGTCATCACAAACTAATATTGTCATATTATCCTCCTTCTATGAATTTTTAACAGAAACCTTCTCCTGCCGTTAGTCAGCTATATTTTATCAGATTATCCACTTTGTTTTTCTTAAAATCTGCTTAATATTACCCACTTTTAAATATAAGCCAAAAAGCAGCCGTTCTGTTTTGAACTGCTGCTTTATATTACATAGGTGTGTTTCATTTCCCTTTATTTCCGGTGATGCTCTGCCACATTCTGTGGATACCGTCTGTGAGCTCCTTCCCTTCCTTTGTGTTGATAACAGGTGGATTGCCGGCTTTTCTGCTTATTGCCTTATAATCCTCATCAACAGGCGATTTTGAGCCGGCAGCCTTGGCTTCATCCTTATCATTGCTATGATTTAATCCGGCATCAGGTGTATCGTCTGCAAGCTTCACTTCACCCACTACACCATCTCCCAGGTCCTCGCCCTCAGCAAGTCCCAGTTTTCTGATATAATCCATATTTACCTTGATTTCAGTCTGTCTGTTTGCATAGATGGACTTCTCTTCATTGTCAATAGTACGCTCCTCTACAGGTTTACCTGCATTTTTCTGACGTTCTATCTCCTTATTTCTGTCATCGATAATCTTAAGATACTTCTCCGTATCGGACAAATCCTGAAGCTGTCCCTTGAGCTCATACTGGTTAGTTTTAACTATCTTCTCCTGCTCTGCAATCTTATCCTTCATATTCTTGCACAGCTTTTCAAGTGACTCGTTGGTATCATTGATGATATCACGCACTCTTGAAAGCGCCTCATCCGTATAGATAACCGATGCTGCATACACATCCTCAGCCTTTCTGCTTGCATCCCAGACTATCTGATCCCCCTTCTTTCTGAACTCTCTCTCTGCGTGATTGCGACTCTGTTCAGTAAGCTCATACTCATCCTGTATTGCATATATACACTTATTCAGCTCAGCAAGTAAATCTATCATTTGCTGCTTGTTTATGATCACCCTGCTCGGCTCCGGCTTATACGGCTCCGCCTTTGAGAGCATGATATGAATTTCTCTTAGTACCTTTTCTGTTTTATCGTTCGCATTCATTTTCTATTTCCTCGGATTTAAATTAACATTATAACTATTCAGGGTGGTTCTGAATACTCACCACTTACCCATATTTTATATGAAAATCCGCTTCTCGTAAATAGCCAAATGAATAATAATAGCTACTGATTACAGCCCTTTATAATTAAATCAATCCCGCTGCCGCATTTCTCAGCTCATCTGCCGCATGCTTTATCTCGGCAGCCTGCTCTTCGCTCACATTTCCGGGCTTTGTCCTTGAAATAAGCTTCTTCACATACGAAAGCGATGATTTCACACTTTTTTTCTGTGCGCTGTCCATAGCCTTTCTTTTTTCCTTGTCAGCCATGACATTTTCCACCTGGCGCACAAGCGTATCAGCCTCACTTCTTGCATCAATATAAGCCTTTCTCTGTCCGTCTGTTGCCTCATACTCCTGCGCCTCACGGATAGCCTGCTCAATCTCAGAATCAGACAAATTTGAGCTTGCGGTAATCGTAATCTCCTGATGCTTTCCTGTGCCCAGGTCCTTTGCAGAAACCTGCACAATGCCGTTTGCATCTATATCAAACGTCACCTCTATCTGCGGCACACCTGCCGGAGCCGGCTTGATGCCCTTTAGCCTGAAGTTTCCAATCAGCTTATTGTCCCTTGCAAACTGCCTCTCACCCTGCAGTACCTTTATATCCACAGAGGTCTGGAAGCTTCCTGCAGTTGTAAAAATCTGGCTGTATCTCGTAGGAATAGTCGTATTTCTGTCAATAATTTTGGTTGAGACACCACCGACCGTCTCAATTCCGAGTGAAAGCGGTGTGACATCCATCAATATAATCTCTGCCGCACTGCTGCCTGCGACAATTGCTCCACCGAGCTTGCCACCCTGTACTGCTGCACCGAGTGCCACGCACTCGTCAGGATTTAGGTTATGTGAAGGCTCTTTTCCTGTAATTCTTCTGACCTCCTCAACAACAGCCGGCACACGTGTCGAGCCTCCTACCAACAGCACCATTCCAAGCTCTGCTGCACAAATCCCCGCATCTGAAAGTGCCTGATTTACCGGAATAGCAGTTCTCTCCACCAGATCCTTTGTTATCTCATTAAACTCAGCCCTTGTGAGGTTCATCTCCATGTGGACCGGCTGTCCCTTTACAGTGGTGATAAATGGCAGGTTGATAGTGGTTGAGGATGATGATGAAAGCACCTTTTTTGCCTTCTCAGCCTCCTCCCTGACACGCTGCATAGCAGTATTATCCTTTCTCAGATCCACATTCTGCTGTCTGTAAAACTCTGTGACAAGATAATTCGTGATTCTCTCATCAAAATCATCTCCACCCAGATGATTATCACCGGCTGTGGCAAGCACCTCTATCAGATTGTCCCCTATTTCGATAACAGACACATCGAAGGTTCCTCCTCCGAGGTCGTAGACAAGAATTTTCTGCTGCTGTCCGTGGTCCAGTCCGTATGCGAGTGCCGCAGAGGTTGGCTCATTTATGATTCGAAGCACATTAAGCCCCGCAATCCTTCCTGCATCCTTAGTTGCCTGCCTCTGCGCATCCGAAAAATATGCAGGAACTGTGATTACAGCGTCTGTCACTGCCTCACCAATATAGTCCTCTGCATCCTTTTTCAGCTTTCTGAGAATCATAGAAGAAATCTCAGGAGCTGAATACAGCTTTCCGTCCACTTTTGCCCTGAAATCGCTTCCCATCTGTCTCTTTATTGAGAAAAATGTCCTGTCCACATTGACTGCTGCCTGCCTCTTTGCAGCCTCGCCAACCAGTCGCTCTCCATTCTTTGTAAAAGCCACTACAGACGGAGTTGTTCTCTGACCCTCGCTGTTAGTTATGACTACCGGCTGATTGTTCTCCAATACTGCTACACAGCTGTTTGTTGTTCCTAAATCTATACCTATAACCTTGCCCATTTTATGCCTCACTGTTTTTTTATTTAAGTCTCATAAATAATTGATTTTTTTGACTTACTATTTCATCCTAATACTACTTTAAGCTTGGAAAATTCACTCGTCAAGGCATGAGGCTGTTATTTCAGAGAATGTTTATACTTTTAATTTTTATATCACAACATAACAACAAAGGCACCGCCGAAGCAGTGCCTTTGTTGATTAGTTTATAGGTTGGATTAAATGATAATTGAGGATTGCTTATTCACTTACTTTCTTTTTGAGTAATCCGAGTAATCCACATGCAATGAAAGATCCGATTACTAATGCAACAAGATACATTAACGGATTTCCGATTGTAGGAACTACGAAGATTCCTCCGTGAGGTGCCATGAGTGTACATCCAAATGCCATTGAAAGTCCACCTGCCACTGCTGAACCGACTACACATGCCGGAAGGACATGAAGCGGATCAGATGCTGCGAATGGGATTGCACCCTCTGTGATAAATGATAATCCCATGATAAAGTTTGTAGGTCCTGCCTTTCTCTCCTCTGCTGTGAACTTGTTCTTGAAGAAGATTGTTGCAAGAGCGATTGCGATTGGTGGAACCATACCGCCAATCATAACTGCTGCCATGATATTGTAGTTTCCGGCAGCGATTGAAGCTGTACCAAATACATAAGCGGCTTTGTTTACAGGACCACCCATATCTACTGACATCATTCCCCCGAGAAGTACTCCGAGCACTACTGCGCTTGCACCATTAAGTCCATTAAGACCATTGTTGATAGCTGTATTTAAAGCTCCGATTGGAGGCTCAACTACAAACTGCATTATAACGCCTACCAGGAATATACCAAGCAGCGGATAAAGCAGAACCGGCTTCATACCATCAAGACTCTCCGGAAGTTTAGAAAATACCTTCTTTAAGAGGAGCACAATATATCCTGCAACGAAACCTGCTACAAGTGCTCCAAGGAAGCCTGATGTACCGTTTGCTGCGATTGAACCGCCTACAAAACCAACTGCAAGACCCGGACGGTCAGCAATACTCATAGCGATAAAGCCTGCAAGAATTGGAAGCATAAATCCAAATGCTGTTCCACCGATTCCCTTAAACATTGCTGCGGCCTGTGTAATAGTACCGAAATTTGCTCTCTGGTCAGCCGGCAGTGAATTAAGGTCAACACTGAATCCATCGATAAGGAATGCGATTGCGATAAGAATACCACCACCAACTACGAATGGAAGCATATGTGAAACACCATTCATCAGGTGCTTGTAAATCTGATGTCCAACGCTCTCCTTTCCACCAACTGATGAATGTGAAGCCTCCTTTTTACCTGATGCCTTAAATACAGGAGCATCACCGGCAGCAATTCTCTTTATGAGCTCTTCTGCCTTATTGATTCCGTCAGAAACCTGACACTCAATAACCTTCTTTCCGTCAAAGCGGTCTGTAGGTACATTTGTATCACAGGCAACTATAACACCTGCAGCCTTTGCGATTTCATCATCTGTGAGCACATTTTTGGCTCCGCCTGAGCCTCTTGTCTCAACCTTTACCTGATATCCAAGCTCCTTGGCTTTTTTCTCGATAGCCTCAGCAGCCATATAAGTATGGGCAATTCCTGTAGGACAGGCTGTAACTGCAACGATAAATACATCGTCCTTCTTCACCTCAACAGGCTCTTTAGCCTTTGCCTCTTTGGCAGCCTCTTTCTCATCCTTTGCTTTTTCAGCGCTATCGATGATATTTAAAAACTCATCAACTGAACCGGCATTGATAAGAGAATTTGTAAACTGCTCGTCCATCAGCATAACAGAGAGCTTGCTAAGCACCTGAAGATGCACATTATCCTCTGTGTTTGGTGCAGCTATAAGGAAAATAATCTTTGCAGGTGTACCATCGAGTGATTCAAAGTCAACCCCATCCTTTACAACCATTGCCGCAAGACCTGCTTTAGTAACAGCATCAGACTTACAATGAGGAATTGCTATACCCATTCCAATTCCTGTTGTGCCTTCCTCCTCTCTTGCAAAAACACCCTTGCGATACTTCTCCACATCGGCTATTTTGCCACTTTTTGCCATCAAATCAATACACTGATTCAATGCTTCGGTTTTTCCGGCAGGCATACCATTTAAATTGATACTCTCAGCTGCCAACAAATCCCTGATTGTCATACATCATTCCTCCTAATAGAATATATTAATTATTTATATAAACCTTTTTGATACCGTTTGTTTAATTGGAAGCACTGTCCCATTTATCAATAAGTGCTTCAACCTCAGGCTTTGTAGCAAGCTCCTCAGAAAATGCACTTGCACTTCCTGTACATACTCCATAAATAAATGCCTGCTTATAATCATTTGATTTGAGGTATCCGTAAACAAATCCGGCTACCATCGAATCACCTGCGCCTACAGAGTTTTTGAGCTTTCCTTTAGGAGCCTGTGCCTTAAATTCCTGTCCATCCTCGGTCACAAGCACTGCTCCGTCACCTGCCATAGAAACAAGCACGTTTCTTGCGCCCTGCTCCTGAAGCTTCTTTGCATACTTTATCACATCGTCCTTGTCTGTAATCTCAACCCCGAATATCTCACCGAGCTCATGATTGTTTGGCTTGATAAGGAATGGCTTATACGCAAGCACATTTGTGAGCAGATTTCTCGTCGCATCAACCACGATATTTATTCCGCGGCCCTCAAGATGCTTCATAATATCCATATACATTGATGAAGGCATTACATCAGGAATACTTCCTGCTAGCACAAGCACATCAGACTCCTTTAAGCAGTCTAGCTTCTCATAAAGCTTTTTAATGTTATCCTCAGTGATTACCGGTCCCTGACCATTAATCTCGGATTCCTCATTTGAGCGAAGCTTCACATTGATACGTGAAATACCATCCTCCACCTCTATAAAATCAGTATCAACACCTTTTTTTGCTAGAAGTCTTTTAATTTCATTTCCTGTAAAACCCGCTGTAAAACCAAGTGAAGTATTGCTCATTCCAAGATTCTTAAGAACCATGGAAACATTGATGCCCTTACCACCTGCAAAAATCTTCTCTCCGGTTGTTCTATTGACTACTCCTGTCTTAAAATCTGTTACATCAACAATATAATCTAATGATGGATTAAAGGTAACTGTGTAAATCATGTTAGACCTCCTTAATATTTTTGTATTTCTTATAGTTGTCATTGTTTAGTGCATTTGTAACAATTACAGCATCCTCAAAATCAGCAAACTTGATACTTGATACCTGTGAAAACTTACTGTCATCCGCAAGAATGTATTTCTCCTTGCTATTCTCCATGGATTTCTTTTTAACCATGGCCTCCTTTATCTCCGGAGTTGTAAATCCATTCTTCACAGTAATTCCGTTGGTCCCCCAGAAGCCCTTCGTAAAATTATATTTATCGAGCGTCACAACGGCCTCATCTCCGACAATAGCCTCGGTAGTAGACTTGAACTCTCCACCCAGAATATATACTGTATATCCCCTATCGGAAATTCTCTTGGCATTAGTCAAAGAGTTTGTAACAAAAACCACATTCTTTGCAGTAATATAATCAATCATGACTGCTGTTGTAGTACCGGCATCTATATAAACAAAATCATTATCCACAATAAGTGATGCCGCATATCTGGCAATCTGTTCCTTTTCGCTGCGATTCTGCTTAAGCCTGTTGATAACCTTCTCATCCTGAGTATGGATATTCGTATTATTGGCAATCGCACCACCATGTACCTTGGTGAGATAACCCTTCTTGTCCATTGCAACCAGATCACGTCTGATTGTTGACTCGGATGTATCAAGCTCATCCATAAGCTGCTGAACAGTCACACTTCCCATCGAATCTAATATATCGAGTATTTTTTTGCATCTATCTTCCGCCAGCATCTAATCACCCCTGTTTTCAAATTGCTCAAAGACTATCATTTAATCTTTTATATTCAATTATTTTCCTTTTTTATTAAAATCAATAATCATTTAACTTGTAGTATTATTATATTTTCAAAATCAGTCATTGTCAATCATAATCAGTCATTTATATTCACAAATAATCACCATGAAAATTGTTAAAATTATATAAGGTCAAATTTCAAATTGTGTAATATATGCAAAAGTAATATTCTAATTTTGTGCAGAATATACTACATAAATCTTTATTACTTGCCTAATTGCTAATTTTAGTATCTTTTCTATTACTAGTTTATAATCTAAAATATAGTTCAAATTAAATAATTTTAATTTAGTCACTATCAAATTTGACTGTTTTTGACTGTTTTGAATCTAAATGCATTGTAATTCATAATTCATCATGCTAGAATATGTTCATTATGGTACATATTTTATGATTAAAGGGTCAAAAGGTATCATCAATGAGTTTATATTTTGTTATTTCACATCATTTTAGATAATTTATGTACCATCACAGCTACAATACTTTAAGTTAAAAAGGAGGATTTCACATGAAACAGCTTAATTGGGCAACACTCGGCTGCGGCGTAATAGCTAATGAGCTCGCGCATGCTCTCTCAAAGGAAGGGCGCACTCTTTATTCAGTTGCCAACAGGACTCATGAAAAGGCCGTAGCTTTTGCACAAAAATATGGCATTTCAAAGGTATATGACAACATTGATGACGTCTTTTATGATCCTGATGTGGATATCATTTACATCTCCACTCCACACAATACTCACATCAATTATCTAAGAAAAGCCCTTTCTAATGGAAAGCATGTACTCTGTGAGAAATCTATTACTTTAAATATCGCAGAGCTCGATGAAGCCGTCTCACTGGCCAAAGAAAATAACGTTATTCTTGCTGAAGCCATGACTATATATCATATGCCTGTTTATAAAAAGCTAAACGAAATAATTGCAAGTGGACAACTCGGCAGGCTAAATTTAATTCAGGTCAATTTTGGAAGCTACAAGGATTACAATATGACAAACCGATTTTTCAGTCGTAAGCTTGCTGGAGGAGCATTGCTTGATATTGGAGTTTACTCACTTTCTCTTATCCGCTGGTTCTTCAAGGAAACACCAACACAAGTATCGTCACAGGTTAAATATGCACCAACCGGTGTTGATGAACAGGCAGGTATTCTGCTTATGAATGATGCAGTGGAAATGGCAACTGTCACATTATCTCTTCATTCAAAGCAGCCAAAACGCGCTACGCTCTCTTTTGACAAGGCATATGTGGAAATCTTTGAGTATCCAAGAGGAATGCAGGCAACTATTACATACACAGAGGATGGTCATAAAGAAGTAATTGATGCCGGTGATACATCAGATGCACTGTATTACGAAGTACGTGATATGGAAAAAGCTGTAAGCTCAGCATCATCAGATGAAATAGAAACCCTCATGCACTGTCAATATACATATGATGTAATGAAAATTATGTCAGATATAAGAGCTGAATGGGGTATGAAATATCCTGAAGAGGAATAATAATACTACTACAACTATTCAAAAAAGGATAAGAGTTGTTAAAAAAGAGAAATATAATTCTGTTTATCAGGCTTATATTTCTCTTTATTAATTTAGTGTAACATCCTGAAAAATAATTTAGAAAATTAAAAAATAATGAAATGTGTACAACATATATTACGAATATTACATAAATTCACAATATATTTTATTTGCAAATTATATAAAAGAAAGACCACATCATAAACTGATGTAGTCCTTTTGAGAGAGGTGACAGCCGGATTTGAACCGGCGATGACGGTGTTGCAGACCGGGGCCTTACCACTTGGCTATGTCACCATATATTATACTAAAAAACTCCCCGAGTAGGGCTCGAACCTACAACAACTC